>OMFC01000095.1_pt1 | contig 54943 bp, 46 predicted proteins | sample 1645531 | NCBI WGS metagenome assembly OMFC01 (sample SAMEA103958112, study PRJEB25191) | human gut metagenome | biome: human-associated habitat [ENVO:00009003]; feature: intestine environment [ENVO:2100002]; material: feces | place: Germany | collected 2013/2015 | reverse complement strand
ACAGCAACGGAACGATCAAAGGCGTAAACACCGGCGAAACGACCGTAACGGTAACAGATTCCGTAACAGGGCTTTCAAAGGATATTGCCGTCACCGTCAACGGTCTTGAGCTTCCCGAATCAATGAAATTTGAAAAGGACAGCGTAACTCTCGAAAAGGGAGAAGTCTATAATTCCGTTCTCCGTTTCACTCCGGAGGATATTACCTACACAGGTGCCATATACTATACCAGTGACGCAACAATAGCGTCTGTCACAAATGAGGGCGTTATAACCGCAAAGAGCGCAGGAAGCTGTGCCATAGAGGCGTATTACGAAAACGACTACCGCCTTGTGGCTACTATGGAGGTGACTGTCATAGATTCATACGTTATAACCGATCAGACGACCGTTCCCGAAACCCCGGCACCCGAAACATCCGCTACAGAACCTGTACCGGATACCGAAACCGATCCGCCCGCTTCTTCAAAGCCTGCTCCGACGCCGGAGTATACAGGCTCGCACAAAAAGGAAGTGATAGACGGCATAACCTACTTTGACGGAGTTATGATAGCAAACAAGACATATACTTTGCCCAGAAGTTACAATCCCGGTGTACAACCGGAAGCTATGGATGCATTCTACGATATGCAGGCGGCGGCGGCTTCGGAAGGAATTTCGCTGTGGATTTTATCAAGCTACCGTTCTTACGACGACCAGGAAGTAATTTACAACCGTTATGTTGCACAGGACGGCAGAGATGCCGCAGATACATATTCCTCACGCCCCGGACACTCAGACCACCAGACCGGATACACCTTTGACTTAAACTCGCTTGAACAGGACTTCCAGTATGACCCTGCAGGTCAATGGCTGGAGAAGAATTGCTACAAGTACGGCTTCATTATCCGTTACCCCAAGGGCAAGGACAGCTCGACAGGCTATATGTATGAGCCGTGGCACGTCAGATATATCGGCGTTGATCTTGCTACAAAGGTAACTGAAAGCGGACTTTCCCTTGAAGAGTATTTCGGTATAACATCACAGTATCAGGATTGATAAATATTCGTATTACCAAAACGGCGTTCATTGCAAATCGCAATGAACGCCGTTTCATATTCTGTATTATCACTTCCGCATATCGCCCTTCTTATCAGACAACAGCGGCTTTATCAGCTTATATATTTCTCCTGCCCGTGTAGTTCCGTATTTCTTGACTATACGGTTGTTGATACCGGACTTTGTAGAGAGCTCGTTTATACACTTTTCAACAAATTCACGTTCGCTGCGGTCGGCAAGCAGTTTTTCAAGCTCTGCACTGATTTTACTGTAATGCGCCGCATCTGCCGCCCTGTCAAGCGACACCGCAGAAGTAACATTCACGCCCTTAGCCTGCCAGAACTTTGACACCAGCTCAAACGCCTTGTCGTTTGAAATCAGACAATATGCCGCCTCAGGCTTTTCTCTCAGCATATAGCCGAGATATGATACAAGCTGAAAATCAAGTGCGTTCTTCATACCGACCTGCGCCTCAACATAATATATCTTAGCACGGCTCTCTGTGATCTTCTTGTGCATATTGAAAGTCAGCACACCTGCGTGCTCACTGTAAAAAATGTAGCATTCGTCATTGCGTTCAAGCTTTTCTATCCCTTTCAGCCCGTCCGAATGCACATTTTCAAAATCTATGAGATATATAGCCATATTACCTCTCAGCAATTACTGTATCTTCTGCATATTCGTGACAGTCTGAATGTATCTTTCGTACTTATCACAGACTGTATTCACATCGCCGAACGCTATCTGCTTGCCTTTGTCAAGCCACAGTACCTTGTTACACAGTCTTCTTACCTGCGGAAGCGAATGCGAAACAAAAAGCGTACAGCAGCCGTTCTTGATTATATTCATCATAGTCGCCTCACTCTTCGCCCTGAACGCCGCATCGCCGACAGAAAGCACCTCGTCAAGTATAAGTATCTCAGGCTCCATAAGGCAGGATATTGCAAAAGCAAGTCGTGACTTCATACCCGAGGACAACTGCTTGAAGGCTCTGTTCTCAAATTCGGTCAGTTCTGCATATTCGAGTATTTCCTTGTATTTTTCTGTAACAAATTCTTTGGTGTATCCGAGCATTGCTCCTCTGAGATATATATTTTCATTGAGTGTAAGGTCGCCGTCAAATCCCGAGCCAAGCTCAAGCAGCGCCGCGATCTTTCCGTTTACCGTTACACTTCCCCTTGCAGGCTTCATTATACCGGATATTACTTTCAGAAGTGTTGATTTACCGGCACCGTTAGTTCCGATTATTCCGAGAAAATCTCCTTCTTCCAGGCTGAATGACACATTGTCTACTGCCGTGAAATGTTCGGTCTTTATCTCTCTCTTTACTTTTTTTATAAGATACTCTTTAAGACCTATCTCCCTGAAGTTGCTCACCGTATATTGCACCGTTACATTTTTAACATCAATAACCATCTGTAACCCTCATATCAATAGTAATAAACAAATTTCTGCTCTGTTTTTCTGTGTACGAAATAGCCGATTGCAAGCATACCGAATGCAAAGGCAAGGCATATTATGTGATTGGTAAAATCAGGTACCGTAGCATAGATAACCAGCTGTCTGATATAGGTTATAAAATGATAAATCGGGTTTATATCGAATACAAAACGCAGATTTTCCGGGAAACGGTCAATTTCGTAGAAAATAGCAGACATATACATCAGAAGCATAGTAAAAATCTGATAAAGATACTGCATATCCCTGAAGAACACGAACAGAGAAGACAGAATATAGCTCATTCCGATATTGAAAATAATAAGGCACAGTATCGGGAATATCATCATCAGAAGGTGAATGCCGAAGCTCACATGACAAAACACCATAAACCCGAAATATATAACAAGCGTCAGCAGAAAGTTGAATATCGCCGCAGAGTTTGACGACAGGACAAACAACGATTTCGGAACATTCACTTTTGACAATATACCGCCGTTTGAGTACATCGAAAACATACCGGCAGTCGTCGCATTGGTGAAAAAGTTGTACATAAGCGTACCGCTGAGAAGATATATTACAAACTGTGTGTCATGCCTGCGGAAAATATAGCCGAATACGAAATACTGAACCAGAAACGTCACAAACGGAGAAATTACGCTCCAGAGCACACCGAGCAAAGTCCTCTTGTATTTCTTCTTGAAATCTCTTTTGGTAAGCTCCTCGAAAAGGAATCTGTACTGTTTTATCTTGTCGATAAAAGACATATTGGCTGAAGTATTTATCGAAACGTTGATTTTATCTTTTTTGCGGTTATTGTTTTTCGCTTTTTTGTTTCCGCCTGTATGTGCCGTTATTTTATCAGGCTCAGAATCCGCTTTTGCCGCTGAATGTTTGGAGGTATTTTTATTCGGCCTGGCTTTTGAACGAGTATTGACAGTATGATTTGACGAAGAATCAGCAGCCTGCTTTGCCTTTGGCTGAACCGTTTTTTCTTCCTCAAAATCCGACAAGCGTTTGTACGCAGTTTTGCTCTTATCGGTTTGCCCGTTTTTTACCGATGTTTGGCTTTCCGGCTTTTTTTCGGTATTATGAGGCTTGTATTTATCACCGATATCCGCTTTCATATGCTTTATGCTTTGCTTAGGAATTTCTTTTGTATCGGTGCTTTTCTGACTAGTCCGATTAGCCGCTTCAGCTTTCTTCTTCTCGTCTATCGAACGAAGGATCATTGTAGCACCGGGATTTTTACCTGAAGTCGCAGGCGTAGCATTTGTTTCTTTCCCGTTTTTTTCGTTATTGACGCTTTTCTTCTTATCGTCATCAAATTCAGCAAGTATATCATCAATATCAAATTTATCGTTCAAATTTAATTTCAACTCCCTAAATAATTTATCAGATTAACATAGTTATTGGCAATTCAGAAATATCACTTTATTTTACCACATTTCATATCATATTACAATGTGCAATTGCTACAAAGAAAAAATATAGCAGTAAAGTCGGTTGGGCAAAATGCGTCAATATTTTCTATTTGTTTACAGGTTTCAGAGTTTCTTTGTTTTTTCTTTAATTTTGATTATAGCTTTATTTGGGATAATACCAAGTATCAAAGGTTTAATTGCATAAAAAAAGCCTCTGGGCATCAAACCGAGTTTTTTAAAGCCATCCATGCGCACTTTGTATTCATCGTATCGCATTGAGCCGGATACGCCTCTTGTTGCTTTGTCATAATGAAAGCGATACAGCTTTTCGCTCAGATTAGCCGATTTGTAACCGTAAGAGCACAGACGCATGAAAAGGTCGTAATCCTCATATTTGTAATTGTTACCCAGCTTTCTGTATTTATGGCGTTTAAGCACCATGCTTCTGAACATTACGCTTCCGTGAATAAACGGAGAATTAAAAAGAAAACTGTTTTTATCTATACTTTTAGGCATTATCCATTCGCCGTAAACACCGTCTGTTTCGGAGTAAAGTTCACACGCAGTACCTACAAAGTCTATATCTGGATTTTTTTCAAGGTAATCCGATTCTTTTTCAAAACGTCCGTCCAGGCTTAAATCATCATCGTCCTGCCTTGCTATATACTTGCCTGTCGCAGCTTCTATGCAGGCGTTGAGTGCCATTGCCAGCCCACGGTTTTCAGTGAATGTAATAATTTTCAGCCTATTGTCCGGAATGCCTTCCAGCACCTTATCAGTACCGTTATCAGAGCCGTCGTTGCATATTATAAGCTCAATATCGCTTACGGATTGAGTAAGAACAGATTCCACAGCGGCTTTAAGTTTTTCGGGATCGCTGTTATACACACCCATTATCACGGAAATCAACGGCATAGTTTCCTCTTTTCTCTGAGCAACCTCAGTTTTTCCCATAGTCTGACGCTGATCCGGTAAACCCACGCAGGCTTACAGGCACTAAAAATCACACTTCCGTAAAGCCAGAACATTCCCTTGTCCGGATATATGCTCTGACCTTTTCTTTTTCTCAATATTCTTTTCAGAAAAAGAACATTTCTTATGCTTTTTCCGCTGTCACACGCCAATGGTTGTACAGTTATTTCCGTAGCGTCGTCGCAGAACGGAAACGCACCGAATATCTCAGCTTCTTCCCTGTCAGGCTTATACATCAGCGCTTTCAGAAGCCTTGCCGAAAGCTTTTTAAGTTCTTTCACGGAAATATCAACCGGGTTTTCGCAGGCATATCCCGCAAACTTCACAGCAACATCCGTCTGGATCGATGCGGCTTCGACTATAAAGCTGTTTGCTTCAGCCATTATCGGCTGTATGCCGTTATCCGTGATACTGTAGCCTGTTGTCATTCCGTGAGGTGCAGAGCAGAAGCATTCAAAAAGATTATTGCAGAACGTCGGCACATACTTATGAGCGTCTGAAATATCAAACAGAAACGAATTGTATTTATCATTCTTTTCTCTGTATAATCCGAAATAATATCCGGTTATCCTGTCTGTGTCTGTTTTATCCTTGATAAGCTCCGTCAGCGTTTTCTGCACAGAGCCAAGCCATCCGCTGTCGACCAGCGCAATTTTTCCATCCTCAAACAGACCGTTCCTGTTGAAATATTCAATGATATTTTTATAATTGTTCTCAGAGCGATTTTTTATATCCGAAAATAATTCTTTGTCATTTTTCAGAAGAGCACAGAAATCATTATATTCGGCGTCATTTAATATCTTTTTTTCATCATCGGTAAATCCGATTTTTCGGTAAACCTCTACACGTTGACATTCTTCAAGTCCCGCTCTTTTGAGTGTGTTTTCTGCGCTCTGCACGGCACAGTGACCGAAAAAACCTGCATTTTCAAAAGCCTGCACCGAATTGCATTTATAATATAACGCATTTCTCAGCGCATAGCGTGAAACATAAAGATAGTGCGTATCAATATCGAGCTCTCGCTTTTTTATTATCACATCTGCAATGCTTTTCAGTATATATCCGTCACGGGCAAGAAAATATATTCGCTGAATTCCCAGCTTTACGGCGCTTTCTATAACATAGCCGACATAGCAAAACAGCACAGGTGCTGTGACATATGCCGTTGCCTGTGCTAATTTACCTTCACTTTTCATTGCGGTTTTATCTGCCGCCGCAAGCAGCCCGGGACAATCGCCGAGTATATTTTTATACTTTTTTATCTTCACCTGATAACACTTCCGTTTTACTGTCCGCAGGAATATCAATATAACTGCGATATATATCCGCCATACAGACCAAAGCATTCTCAAGACTGTATTTTTCCGCCGTGCGGTATCCGTTTTCACCGAGTTTTCTGCAAAGCTCCGTATCTGAACTTAAAAGCTGTACTGCGTTTATGAACTGTGAGATATTGTTATACTCACATACAATTGCATTTTCAGCGTTTACAGCATATTCCCTTGTTCCCCTGTTGTCTGAAACGATAAGCGGCAGACCCACCGCCATAGCTTCGATTGCCGCAAGTCCCAGACCTTCACGGCGGCTCGGGAATATGAATGCGTCTGCTCCGTGAAGAAGTTCCTTGGCGTCATATCGGTAACCTGCGAATATTATCCTGTCCTCACAGCCGAGCTCTTTTACAAGTGACCTGCACTTGTCCATATTTTTACCTGTACCGCATATCAGCATATACACGCCTTTATTGGCGGCGACTGCGGTTATCGAGCACTCTACATTCTTATTTTCATTTATTTCCGAATTTGACATTACAAGAAAAGCGTCGTTTGGTATTCCGAACTCTTTGCGAATACTCTCTTTTGTGCGGGAAGAATTCCTCACACGACTTAAGTCAATTCCGATACCGGGTATTTTATAGGCGTCGCATTTTTTGTTACGGCACATTTTCTTTGCCGCCAGATAGTCTTCCTCATTTATCGTAATTATTCCGTCAGTATACCTTATAAGCGCCTTCTCTGCGGCATAGTAAAGCCGGCTTATCTTTGGAGCGCCTTTATAGAAATGGAACCCATGCGCCGTATACAGTACTGTTGTGCCTTGCTTTTTCCTTGCCGTCCTGAACGCATAGCGTGCAATTGCCGCCGCAACCGGTGTATGACAATGAACAAGCTCATACTCGTTTTCTTCTATCAGCTTGCGCAATTCCTTATACGAGCGATAGTTCTGCGTTGCAAAAGGAGAACGATAAAAAGGCACTATGTAGTATTTATCACAATACGGAACATTTTTAGGTTCATCTGGTTCAAAGTCATCTCCGGCACAGACATGGACTTTATATCCGTGATCTTTAAACCATTTCATATACGGCAAATGGAACTGAAGAATATGCTTTTTAGTCACCGATGCAACAAACAGCACGGTTTTACTCATATACACAGCCCCCTTTTGCAAATCGTATACTTCAATCAATTATACATACTATTTTGATTTTACTATATTGACGTGAAAAAGTCAATACAAAACGGGCAAAGAGGGAAAGTTTTTCTAAAATAAGCCATCTTTCTTTATCAGAAAGACGGCTTGTTCATAAGCGGCAACACTCAGAATTTGAATTTGTCCAGTTCAGGCTTAAGCCTCTCAATAACATCCTGCGATGTTTCGGGATAACAGTCAAACGGGAACTCGATACCCATATCGTCATATTTCGTCTTGCACAGCTTTCTGAACGGGAGAAGCTCCGCAAAAGTGACATTTTCGTGCTTATTTGCTATATCATTAAGCCTTTTGATATTCGTATCATCGTCATTTACGCCGCATACCGTCACCTGTCTTATCCACGTTTCAACGTTCATTTCGGTCAGCTTGTCAAGAAATTTCAGCGGTGCGTCAAGGCAGCATCCGATATGCTTTCTGTAGTCCTCGTCATTTGTCATCTTTATGTCAAGCATACAAAGGTCGGTGACCTTGAGAAGCTCCGTAACGTCATCGTTCATTATACAGCCCGATGTATCAAGGCAGGTGTTTATCCCCTGCCTTTTGCATTCCTTAAAAAGCTCGGTTACGAATTTTGCCTGCATAAGCGGCTCTCCGCCCGATACTGTGATACCGCCGTCCTTACCGAAATAATTACGGCATCTCAGCACCTTTTGCATTACATCTTTGACGGTGGCTGTTTTTCCGCCGTTTGCATCTCTCGTTTCGGGATTGTGACAATATCCGCAGCGAAGAGGACAACCCTGCAGGAACAATACAAACCGCACTCCCGGACCGTCAAGCGTGCCGAGCGTCTGTATTGCGCTGTATCTGCACTCCATATTACATTACCGTGTGGAACGTTCTGCTGATAACCTCTCTCTGCTGTTCCTTTGTCAGCTTGTGGAAGTTGACAGCATAGCCTGATACACGGATAGTAAGGTTAGGATATGCCTCAGGATTCTCATAAGCCTCAATAAGCGTTTCCTTATTAAGAACATTTACGTTGAGGTGATGTGCGTAATTTGAGAAGTAACCGTCAAGCACCGTTACAAGATTTGCCACTCTCTGCTCGTCCGTCTTTCCGAGCGCATCGGGAACTATAGAGAATGTATTTGAAATACCGTCACGGCAGTAATCGTACTGAAGCTTTGAAACCGAGTTCAGCGATGCGATAGCGCCGTTTGTTTCACGGTTGTGCATAGGGTTTGCGCCGGGCGCGAAAGGTTCGCCCTTCTTTCTGCCGTCGGGGGTTGAGCCCGTTTTCTTGCCGTATACCACGTTTGATGTGATTGTAAGCGCCGAAAGGGTATGACGAGCGTTTCTGTAGGTCGGATTCTTACGAAGCTCGGTGGACACTCTCTGGATTATGTTCTGAGCTATTTTATCTACTCTGTTGTCATCATTGCCGAACTTCGGGAAGTCGCCCTTTGTGTCAAAGTCAATTATATAACCGTTTTCGTCACGGATAGGTTTTACATCGGCATATTTTATGGCACTGAGCGAGTCAGCCATTACAGACAGTCCCGCAATGCCGAATGCCATCATTCTGTCAACGTCTGTATCGTGCAGAGCCATCTGCGTCTTTTCGTAAGCGTACTTGTCGTGCATATAGTGGATAACGTTCATTGTATTCACATACAGCTTGCAAAGCCATTCACGGTAAACGTCAAGTCTGCCTCTTACCTCGTAATAGTCAAGCTTGTCGCCCTGTAAAGGCTCCATCTGAGGACCTATCTTCATTCCCGTAACATTATCGTAGCCGCCGTTTATAGCGAGGAGCAGGAGCTTGGGCAGGTTGAATCTTGCACCGAAGAACTGCATCTGCTTGCCGACCTTCATAGCCGATACACAGCAAGCGATAGCGTAATCATCGCCGTATTCCATACGCATAAGGTCGTCATTCTCGTACTGGATTGAATCTGTGTCGATAGACAGCTTTGCGCAGAACTTCTTGAAAGGTTCGGGCAGTCTTTCCGACCACAGGATAGTAAGGTTGGGTTCGGGTGAAGAACCGAGGTTATAAAGGGTGTTCAGCATTCTGTAGCTGCCCTTTGTGACAAGAGGAACACCGCTGTTGTTCACGCCGCCGACGCTCTCTGTTATCCACATCGGGTCGCCGCCGAAAAGCTCGTTATATTCGGGAGTACGCAGATGTCTTGCACTGCGGAGCTTCATTACAAAGTCGTCTATAAGCTCCTGAGCCTGCTCTTCTGTAAGAATGCCTCTTTTCATATCTCGCTCAACGTAAATATCAAAGAAGGTCGATGTTCTGCCGAGCGACATTGCCGCACCGTTCTGCTCCTTGATGGACGCAAGATAGGCAAAGTATGTCCACTGGATAGCCTCTCTCGTGTTTCTTGCGGGCATACTGATGTCATAGCCGTACATAGCCGCCATTTCCTTCATCTTCTTCAGGAAGCTAATCTGCTGGAAAAGCTCCTCGGAAAGACGGATCGTATCTACGTCCATTATATTTTCGCCGACCTTTTTCTTGTCAAGCTGTTTCTGCTCTATAAGATAGTCGACACCGTAAAGCGCTACCCTGCGGTAGTCGCCGATTATTCTTCCTCTGCCGTATGCGTCGGGCAGACCTGTTATAATGCCTATATGACGTGCGAGCTTCATCTCGTCTGTATAAACTCTGAATACGCCGTCATTATGTGTTGTACGGTACTCGAAGTGTTCTTCAACGCTCTGCGACAGCTTGTAGCCGTAAGCCTCACACGCACCTCTTGCCATTCTGATACCGCCGAAAGGATTTACGCCTCTGCGAAGCGGAGCGTCTGTCTGATAGCCAACGATAAGCTCGTTTTCCTTGTCAAGATATGCCGCAGGATAGTTACAAAGAGATGATACCACCTCAGTGTTTATATCCAGTACGCCGCCGTTTTCACGTTCTTTTTTGAAAAGCTCGCCAAGCTTTGCATTAAGCGCTTTTGTGCGCTCGGTAGGACCGCATAAAAATTCCGGACCGCCTGAGTACGGTGTGAAGTTTGTCATTATAAAGTCACGGGTATTGATACCCTCCTGCCATTCACCGGGCTTGAATCCGTCCCAGTAATCCTTGAAGCGAACGCTGAGATTGGTTGTGTTTTCCATAGTTTTACCTTTCCTTCCTGCGGATTGACCGCAATGCACGTTTGCTGCTTTTCATCGGAATATTTTTCCGTTACAAAACAAAAAGCAGCCCTATTCGGACTGCCCAGACGGTCGGCATAAGGTGTCCGCTTGATTAGGCGGGCAGGCTATTACCGCACCCGTGTTGATTCACGGTTATCCGTCAGCGGTAACTACCATTTCCTATGGTTTGAGTATAGCACAGCTATATACTTTTGTCAATAGCGGAAATGTAAAATTTATATGACAGTTTTTGCCGTAACGCATGGCATAATTGTCTGCTGTTATGCCGCATATAAAAATCCGCCCCGGACAATACGCACCGGAGCGGAAAATATTCTGCTTATCGCTTACTTGCAGAGATCCTTCTTTTCGATAAGCGTCACGCCGTTGTCGATAAGCACCTTTGATGCCTTTTCAACATCTTCAACACGGATAACAATATCCGCTCTGCCTGCCACCTTACCCATTACCGAGTACATATATTCAACGTTTATTCCGCAGGCGTTTATCTTGCCCATAACGTTATATAACGCTCCCGAAACATCGGGGATAGTGAATGCGATGACCTTTGTAACAGCCGCTGTACAGCCGTCTGCCTTAAGTGCTTCGATAGCCTTGTCAGTATCGTCAACTATCATACGCAGAATGCCAAAGTCAGCCGTATCTGCGATAGTCATTGCTCTTATGTCGATGCCCGCCTTATTAAGTACCTCCATGATACCTGCGAGTCTGCCTGTCTTGTTTTCAACGAAAACCGAAATCTGATCAATATACATACTGTACCTCCTCTGAATTATTTCTTTTCAAACTTGTTCTTTATAGCCCTGTTATCCTGAACTCTTACAGCCTTGCCCATTGAGCGTGCAAGCGTCTTCGGTTCAAGCAGTTTTACGTTTATACCTACGCCGATAGCGGAATCTATCGCCGTCTTTACCCTTTTTGTGTAGTTTTCAAGCGTCTTTACACCGTCGCCGAACATATCGGGACGTGTTTCAAGCTGAATTTCAAGTGTATCAAGATTATTCACTCTGTCAACGACCAGCATGTAGTTGGTAGCCTTTTCGTCAACCGACAGCAGTGCGGATTCGATCTGTGACGGGAATACGTTTACGCCTCTGATGATAAGCATATCGTCTGTTCTGCCCTGGGGTTTCAGCATCCTTACATGGGTTCTTCCGCACTCACACTTATCGTAAACAAGAGTAGCTATATCTCTTGTCCTATATCTTATCAGCGGTAACGCTTCCTTAGTTATGCAGGTGAATACAAGCTCGCCCTGCTGACCTGCGGGTAATACCTCAAGCGTATCGGGGTCGATTACCTCTGCTATGAAGTGATCCTCGCAGATGTGCATACCGCATTTATACTGACATTCGGCAGACACGCTGGGACCCATTACTTCCGACAGTCCATAGATGTCGTAGGCATTGATTCCGAGTCCGTCCTCAATCTGTTTTCTCATTTCCTCCGTCCACGGCTCAGCACCGAACAGACCTGCCTTAAGATTGAAGTCCTCCTTCTTGAAGCCCTTTTCGTGCATAAGCTCTATAAGGCTTATAGCGTATGAAGGGGTCATACAGATTATAGAAGTACCGAAATCCCTGAACATTTCAAGCTGACGCAGGCTGTTTCCTGCCGATGCGGGAATAACGGTAGCACCGAGCTTTTCTGTACCGTAGTGCATACCAAGACCGCCTGTGAACAATCCGTAACCGTAGCAGACCTGAACATAATCGTCCTTTGTTCCGCCGATATTGGTAAGCGCTCTTGCGGCGCATTCAGCCCACACGTCAATATCGTGAGCCGTATAGCCGACAACCGTCTGCTTACCTGTTGTTCCCGATGAAGCGTGTATTCTTACGACCTCGGAGCTGGGTACAGCAAACATACCGTAAGGATAGTTGTTTCTCAGATCCTGCTTTGTTGTGAACGGAAGCTTTGTTAAGTCTGCGATCGACTTTATATCCTCGGGTCTTACCCCTGCCTCGTCCATCTTCTTACGGTAAGGCGCAACATTTTCATATACACGTCTTATTGTGCGTGAAAGTCTGTAGGATTGTAACGCCTCTATCTCGCTTCTCGGCGCACATTCAATTTCTTTGTTCCAGTAATTCATTTGTCTGCTCCTGTTTTATGTAATATGCAATTTTAAGACAGCAAAACGTTATTCTGCTGTTTATACTATTGATTTTATCACAATTGCATATCAAAGTCAATTAAATATCGTGCTTTTTGTGCATAGTTCATCAAAACGCAGTTTATACCTATGCACTTTGACAAATATCAGAGCAGGCAGGGCTAAGGTTTGTTTAAGGTTGCAGATGTATCATATTAAAAACGGAGATGCTGCTATTGCAAACCTGCGTTTCAAAGGATATAATAAATATGACGGAAGAACAGAAACGGAGAATATACATTGTACAGAAGAAGACGATACAGACGCAGAAACACAAAGCTGAAAAAGCTTGCTGTGATAGGCGTCTCGGCGGCAGTGGTAATAGGCGCATTTCTTGCTCTGCTCAGTTTTGTCAAGCAGAATAACGAAGGTGAAAACTCATCGGTGCAGGAGAGCAAAAGCTCATCCTCCGAAGCTGAAGCAATACCCGTTACCGACACGGCAGGGCCAAAAAAAATAGCCCTTGTCAGCGGAGAAGTAACTACAGCCGACAGCGTAAAGCTCCCCGATGAAATAAGGCAATTACTGCTTGATTACACCTCGGATAAGTACGAGTACACGGGCGAGCTTGAATATAAATCGCTGTCGCAGTATTTCAACACCGACAATACATACGGCGAGCTGTATGCAGGTTTCTGCAACACATCATTGCAATACCTGATATACGAAAGACAGAGCCGCAGTGCCGATTTAAGCTATGATGAAGCCTCCTTTGTGATAAACGTTGAAAGCGCAACGGTAAAGAAAGGCATTTACACAATTAATTACACGATAAGCGAAAAGGTTTCGTTTGCAATATGCGATACCCCGGCTATGTCCTGCGGCATGGAAGTTGAAGCGCAGGTTTCAAAGGGCACGGACGGAAAATACAGGTTCGACATTCTTGCGGAAGACACAGATGTAAATCTGCTTATCGAAGAGCGTGTAATGAATTATCTCGGTTACGACTTTGATGAATATTATCTGAAAAATATGAAGATACCCGACAATACCGACTGCGATAAAATGTATTCGGGCATTCTGAAAACGCTCAAATCCGAGGCAGGAACCAACATCGCCGAGCAGGAACAGATGCTTTCAGACTATAACGCAAGCCCCGACAGCTTCAAAACCACAAAAACCGCAAAGCACAAATATGACCGTGACAAAGCCGTTGCTTATTCATATAAATGGGTCGACAGCGAAAAGGTAATAAGAAACCCTGCTTACAGCGACTATGCGGTATACGGCGGCAACTGCCAGAACTATGTTTCGCAGGCGCTTTTCGCATCCGGAATACCGATGGACTGGAGCGGCGACCAGCAGTGGAAATGGTTTGACGACGAAGGCGACCTTTCCGAATCCCCGACAGGCAGGTCAGGCTCGTGGTCGGGCACGGAATATTTTTACGAATACTGCAACAAAAATACGGGCAAGGGCATCGTAGCCGAAACAGACGGTAATATTTTCTCCGCACAGCCCGGCGATGTGATTCAGTATGTAGTTGACGGCTGGGCGCACCACAGCGTAATAGTAACAAAGGTAATATATGATGACAACGGCAACGTTGTCGATCTTCTCATCAACAGCAACACCACCGACAGAGTGGACTACCCGATGAGCGCATACGGCTATACCGACATAAGGCTGATCAGGATCATCGGCTATAACGACAAATAAGCAAATAGTCAGAATGCTTAAAATTAACATTTTCTATTGATAATTTTCGGTTTTCTCTCCAATTGACCTGAAACTGCAATTATGTTAGAATATTATTGTAAATTAAATATTGGTCTAATTGGAAACGCACATCCCCCGGATGATAACGAACAACACAATAAATCGTTATTATCAGGAGGATTTTTTATGCCCAAAAACTTATTTCAAGAAATAGTATTCACAATCATTATGGTGTTCTTTATGGTGTACGCCATGATATGCTACAACATAGCGCTGAACATCGGCGGTATGACAAACGAGGTCTTTCTGCTTGCTTTCAGGGAGCTTGCAATAATGGGACCGATCGCTTTTGTGCTTGACTTTTTCATAGTCGGCAAGATAGCCAAATACAAGACTTTCAGAATAGTGGATCCCGAACGCGACAATCCATTCTTCATAGTTCTCGGAATATCGGTTATATCCGTTATCTTCATGTGTCCGCTTATGAGCCTTGCCGCTACTCTGCTGTTCAAAAATGCAGGCAGTGAAATAATAGCCGTATGGTTACAGACAACAGCTATAAACTTCCCTATGGCTCTGTGCTGGCAGCTCTTTTTTGCAGGACCTGTTGTAAGAACGATATTCGGTCTTATATTCAAAGAAAAGAAAGCCGTAAAGACAAACGAAACAGCAAGCAACGCAGAACTAAGTGCAGAATAAGCAGACAGCCGCACAAAGCCACTATGCAAGGACGCATAATGACAGCAGCACAAAGCCGTTGCACGATGCAACGGCACAAATGGCTGTCAATGCACAGATGCAGTGGCGCAAATGGCTGACGACCTGTACGGGGGCTTCGCCCCTGCGACCCCTTTTTCAAAAAAATATAGGTTTTTCGACAGACTGACAGCCGCGGTTAAAATCCGCGGCTGTCAGCTTATCCGTTTATTTTATAAATGAAAAACCGAGCACGACCACGCCTAGAATAACAAGTATAATACCTGTTACACGGTTAAGCGTCTTTGCGCTTGCCTTGTTTGCTATCTTTGCGGCTATTCTTGCGAATATCAGCGTAAACACAATACACAGGACAAACGGTAACACTTCCGGCAGTCCGCCTATCGCAAAGTGCGATACCGAACCCGTAAGCGCCGTGAACGTCATAATAAATACGCTTGTACCTACTGCCGTTTTCAGCTCATATCCCATAACGCTTGTGAGAAGAAGCAACATCATCATACCGCCGCCGGCACCGATAAATCCGCAGATAAACCCTACCACAGCACCGCATATCACCGATTTAACAATCCGTGACTTTGCCGATACGACCGCCATATCCTCTTTAGTAGTCATTACCGGCTTCACTATGAACTTAATACCGAGTATCAGCGTCATGAATACCGAAAAATTTCCCATAGCGACAGACGGCACAAGGCTTGATATATAACTTCCGACTACAGTGAACACAAGCACCGTTACCATCATGACAATGCCGTTTTTCACATCAAGGTTCTTGTTTTTGCCGTATGTATATGCCGATACCGCACTTGCAAGAACATCAGACGCAAGCGCAATTCCTACCGCCGTATACGGTTCCATACCAAGAAACGTAACAAGAAGCGGTGTAATTACGGCGGCGGCGCTCATTCCGGCAAAACCCGTGCCAAGACCTGCGCCCAGTCCCGCAAAAAGACATACCAGGACAGTCAATACAGTTTCCATTTCAATCACTCCTTTTCTTCTGCTTTTGGCTCTGTACTTTTTCTATGTTATCAGCCATCTTCATATGGAGCTTTTCAAATTCATCTGTTTCTTCTTTGGTAAAACCGTCAAATATCACTTTTGAAAACTCCGTCTGAACTTTTCTGCCGTATCTCACAACAGGCTCTGCATTGTCTGTTACAACAAGATGTATGCTTTTTCTGTTGCCGGGCGTATGACTGCTTTCAAGCATTCCCTTTTCACACAGCGACTTTACAGACAGTGAAACCTGCGACTTCGGTATATGTCGTATCTTTGAAACCTCGGCGGCTGTATCATAACAAGGATTATTTGCAAGAAACATAAGTATGTCGGTTTCCGCTGCAGTCAATGAATATCTGTTCATTATCCGTTTTCTGTATTTACAGTATTCGTTCTCAAAGCTCAGCAAAAACTCCCAGAATTTATTAAGCGTCATATCGCACCTCTTTAGTTCTATTTTGAACAATTCTATTATAGTTCAAAACAGAACAATTGTCAAGAGTTTTTACAAAACGTAAGAATCCGCCGACTGAAAAATATACTATTGTGAAGCAATAAATGTTTTTTGAAGGTTGCGAAATGCGAAAAAATGTGATAAAATACCATCAGTAAAATAAATTAAGCAAAATAGATCAAAGGAGAATACAATGAAGCTGTTTAAAAAAGCAACATCCTTGTTGCTGACTTCGATTCTGTTTCTGACAGCGGGAATTACCGCTTTTGCAGAGGATTATTACGATGAAGACACGGAAAAAGACATTATCGTATATTTTACAAACGACGTACATAACGCCTACGAGCAGACGGATACTGCGATCGGCTATGCCTCGCTTGCCGCAGATATCAAAAGCAATCAAAACGGCGAAAACAACGAAACTATACTTGTAGACGCAGGCGATTCTATCCAGGGCGGGATAATAGGCGCTCTGTCAAAAGGTATGTGGGCGGCAGAAATAATGGAAAAGATGGGTTATGACGTTGCAGTCCCCGGGAACCATGAGTTCGACTTCGGCGTTGAACGTTTTCTCGAGATAGCAAACAGCGTGTCATACGATTATGTCTGCTGTAATTTTATAGATCTCAGGACAAGCAAGACTGTATTTATGCCATACAAGATGATAAAAAAATTCAACACGAATATCGCTTTTATCGGAATAACCACTCCCGAAGCCTATAGTATGTCAAATCCGAACTATTTCAAGGATGAAAACGGCAATGATATATACAGCTTCTGCGGCGGCGATAACGGAAAAGAACTTTACAAGCGTGTTCAGGACACGATAGACGACGCAAAAGCCGCAGGTGCGGATATTGTAATAGCGGTTGCCCATACCGGTATCGACCCTTCAAGCACGCCCTGGACAACAGGCGAGATAATAGCAAACGTATCAGGTCTTGACGGATATATTGACGGCCACTCGCACACATATATGATCACTGACAAATATACGGATAAGGACGGAAAAGGGGTCGTTTCCGTTTCGACGGGTTCAAAATTTGAACACTTCGGCAAGCTTTATATTGAAGAATACGAAAACGATTCTGCCGCATCGGAAATATCCGCTGTTATAATGGAAGACAGAGCGCACTGCCCTGAGCAGGATTCCGAAACGCTGTCATATATAAACAGTATTTCCGACAACATAAACGAAGCCTCAGGAAAAACAGTTGCAAAGTCTGACGTGACTTTATGTATGAACGATCCCGCAACAGGCAACCGCCTTGTACGTCAGCAGGAAACAAACCTCGGCGACTTCTGTGCCGATGCGTATCTTAACGTTATGGACGCCGATATTGCATTTATCAACGGCGGCGGACTGAGAGCCGATATCACAAAGGGAGATATAACGGTCGGCGACCTCATATCAGCACACCCGTTCGGAAATCTTCTTTGCACCGCTGAGCTCAGCGGTCAGACAATACTTGATATGCTGGAAATGTCTGTAGAGTATGCAGGCGATCTTTCGTACGAATCCGGCGGTTTTCAGCACGTTGCAGGTATAACCTTTGACGTTGACACGACTATACCATCGCCCGTAGTAACAGATGAAAATAAACTTTTTGTCAAGGTAGACGGCAAAAGAAGAGTAAACAATGTCATGGTAGGCGGCGAGCCGATCGACCCGGACAGGATTTACACGGTCGCATCCCACAATTACCTTCTCAAGTCCTGCGGCGGCGGATTTACAATGCTTGAAAACTGCAAAATAGTAAAAGATGAAACCGTACTCGACTATGAAGCTCTTATTACCTACATCACCGACTGTCTCGGCGGAAATATAACGGCAGACAGCGCATACGCAGACCCGTACGGTCAGAAAAGAATGCGCCTTTACACAGCTAAGACAGAGCCGACCTGCGAAAACGACGGTTCAATAACATATCTGCGCGGCGCAGAATATGTAACCGAAGCCATAGCGGCTACCGGTCACAGCTATGGCGAATGGACAACAGAAAAGGACGCAACATTTACCGAAGAAGGCATTATGAAGCGCACCTGCTCGGTATGCGGAGAAGAAGAAACTGCGACTATCCCTGTAAAAACGCCTTCAACCACACTACCGTCAGAAACCGATACAACAACAGAAACCACAGTTCCTGCCGCAACCGACGCTCCGTCAACGGCAGTTCCCGGCGAAAGTTCGGGTGCTGTAAAGAATCCCGATTCAGGTATGCCGGTTGCAGTACCTACTGTTATGATAGTTGCACTTACCGCCGCTGTGCTTGCTGTTTCCGGCAAACGCAGGAAATAAACTACTTTACAACGTAATACAGGCACAAAAATCCCGCCGACTGCAATAACAGCCGGCGGGATTGCTATATACCGCAATCGTTCAGACGCCCTCAAGATCCCATTCCGGAGTATATTCAAACGTTGCACTTTCCTTTTCCTGCGTATATCCGTCAAAGCCAAGCCGGGCAGCATAGTCTGTAACTGAATTATACTCGAATGTTGTCAGTTTTCTTGAAAGATTCTTTATCTCAAGAGCTTTTCCGCAAGGTGTGTACTGCCGCATAAGGCTTATGCGGATATCGCCGACCGGCACTGTGGCTTTAAGTATATCAAGCACCTTCATACTGTCGTGACGACAACCGGGAAGCACAAGATGACGCACAAGAACGCCCTTTTTCATCAGTCCGTCCTCATCAAACCTGACATTTCCCGTCTGGCGGTACATTTCGGCGACCGCCTTAGCCGCTGTATCCGGATAATCCGGAGCGGAGGAATACTCGCCGGCAAGATCCGGCGAGGCATACTTGAAATCCGGCAGATAGATATCAATAAGACCGTCAAGCATTTTCAGCGTTTCAACCTTTTCATATCCGCCGCAGTTATATACAACCGGAATTTCAAGCTGCGGTCTGATTTTTTCAAGAACGCCCGCTATAACATCGGCATAATGCGTCGGGGTCACAAGATCGATATTATGAGCACCCTTTTCCTGGAGTTCAAGCATAATCTCACCCAATCGTTCAGGTGATATTTCCTTGCCGTACCCGTCACGGCTTATCGGCATATTCTGACAGAATATACATTTCAGCGAACAGCCCGAAAAGAATATAGTTCCCGCTCCCTTACCATCCGTTCCCGATATGCACGGCTCTTCTCCGAAATGGAGCGAAGCTTTGGCTAACCTTAGCCCTTTTACAGAGCATACCCCCGTTGTCTTACTGCGGTCGACACGGCAGTTTCTTGGACACAATGTACATAAAGGCATATAATTTCTCCCTTTAAAAAACCGCCCTCGGTCGGGGCGGTTTTTGGTTTATTTGTTTTATTCCGATGTTGTGGTATCGGAAGCTGTTCCGGAAGATGTTTTGCTTTCAGCCTTTGAATCTGCCTGGCTGTCCGAAGACTGCGAAGAATCCGATGAAGTATCCTCTTCCTTGGTGATATTCAGCTTATCATAGTCATATTCATATCCGACTGCTTTGCGCCATTCTTCAATAGCGCTGTTTGTTGTGTCGTTCTGACGTGACGAAAGCAGCTGTTCCTTGACTGTAGCCTTGTATTCCTTGATTTCTTTGTCAGTAACCGTTGCCTTGCTTTCATACTTGACGATATAGTATCCGCCGTCTGTCGGGATAAGTCTGCTTACATCACCTGGTTTTTTCAGATCAAACACGCCGTTGTAAAGTGCCTCGGAAAGTCCGTTCTTGTTGTTGAGAACAAGCGTTGTCTGTCCTGCCGTATCTTCGCTGTACGCACTGCTGTATTCCTTGATAACAGCGTCAAAATCAGCACCGTCGGCTGTAGCCTTTTCAAGTGCTGTTTCAGCCTTGCTCTTTATCTCGGCAAGCTTTTCGTCACGCATCTTGTCAATCTCGGCGTCATCTGCGCCGCTCTCATTTCTTGCGGCGTTTATCTCAGCGTAATCCGACGAGGGGATAGAAACAACTATATATTTTATTCTTCTTGCGTCGTCGGGTATCCATACCTTCTGATATTCGGAATCCGATGCATACTGTGAAACGCTCTTTTTATAAGTTTCCTTTGCTTCTTTTGTAAGCTTTGTTACATAATCCTCAACCTCAGAATCGGAAACGGTTATATCCTTTACAAGATAATCGTTGACCTTTTTCTGTATTGCAGTATTTGTCTGCCACTTGAGGAACGTTTCTTCCGAAAGTCCGAAGCCTGAAATATACTCATTGAAAAGCTCTTTTTCCTTTTCGAGTATCTTTTCGTCATTTGCGCTGTCCTCTGCGCCCGAGGTTTTATCGGTGCTCAGACCGAGCGCTTCCTTTGCCTTTGTTTCATAGGACGCATACCAGCTGTTGAGATTCTTGAGGTAAGTTTCCTCAACCGTCTTCATCTCTTCTTCAGAAAGCTGATCAAAACCAAGTTCGCTTGCTTTTTTCATTATAAGCTTTTCGTTAGTCAGCATATCTATGATATTTTTTCTGTAATACTGTGCGTATGAGGCATAAGCCGAATTTGTTTCGTCAAGTCCGTAATTGGCGATCGTAAACGCATATTCGGAATAGAAATCCTTGAATTTTACCTGATAATATTCCTTGTCCTCTGCCGATAACGAATCAACTGTAGTCCAGGCTACCACGTCATCATCGTTTGCCGTCCATATGTTTTCCGTGCTTGTTGTACTGTCTGTGCCAGACGACGTGAGAATACTGTCGCTACAGCCCGAAAACATCATAGTGCAGGCAAGCATTGCGGCTACAGCCGCTGTTCTTTTCTTCATTTTTATACGGTCCTTCCTTAATTTGTGCAGTAGGATATTTGTGTAAATTGCATAACGTACTGCCGTGACTATATAAGTATATCACAAATTTGAAAAAAATCAAAACATTTTTTTAAAAAGAGGGTGAATTTTCTGTGAAAATGTGTTATACTTATAACGAATATGATGAGGAAGCTGTGTCAGTAGGCATAGCGACCAGCAGAAATTCACCGGAGGTACACTACGTTGAAAAAAATTTCCATTTACATAAAGTTGCTTGCACTCTCAATGGCGGCAGTGCTGACGTTATGCGCCTGCTCAGGCGACAATGCAAGCTCTTCGGACGATTCTTCCGTCCCGGACTATGTCGTTGACACATCGGCAAAGGTCGGCTACGTCTATAATGAAGAAGTTTCCCACGACAATATGACGTATATGTTTGAAAAAAGCCGTAAGGATATAGAAACGGCGCTCGGACTTGAAACGTGCTATGTTGACGGCGTTGCGGTATCGCAGTTTGAAAACGCCGTAAAGGCGCTGAAGAACGAGGGTTGCAGTATCATTGTTTCCGCTTCCCACGTTTTTGCAAACTCCGCTCTCAGTTACGCAAAGAAAGATAAAGAAGTATACATATTAAGCTACGGCGGCACGGCATCGCTCACAAACCTTACGACATTCCGTCCTAAGCTCTATCAGCCGTCGTTCATCTGCGGCACTGTGGCTGCGTGGAATTCATCGTCGCATAAGATAGGCATTGTGGCAGACGATCTTATGTACAGCTCAAACGGTGTTATAAATGCATTCATACTCGGCATTCAGCAGATTTACAAAGAGCGTGAAACCGATGTTGAGATAATCTATGCCGAAACAAAGGCGCAGACCGAATCGGCTGTCAACACACTCGAAAACAGAGGTTGCGATGTGATCTTCTCCTATCAGTCAGATGATTACTGTATGTACTACTGCGATTCAATCGGTATGAAGTCAATCGGCTTTACAAGCGATATGGCTTATTCGGCTCCGAAATACGGACTTGTCGGTTATTATCTGAACTGGGCAACCTATATCACGGATACTGTAAGGACCTGCATAAGCGACAACTTCATGGCTGAGGACTATATCGGAGGCTTCAGTGAGGCTTTTGTAAAGCTGACTCCTTATTCATCAACCTGCAAGAAAGAAACGATCACAATAGCGGACACGCTTTATGACTATGTAAAGAAGGGCAAGGCAAAGATATTCGAGGGTGAGATCCGCGACAAGGACGGACTTGCAAGAGTGGGCGCAGGCGCAACGCTTGACGATATGCAGATACTTACTATGGATTATCTGGTATACGGCGTTACATATGTCGACAACATAATCGATCCCGTACCGAACCCCACAAATTCCGACCTCACCGTAAAAACAGAATACGTTTCCTGATACCGGATACAGCTACAGCCGATGCGTATTATCGCATCGGCTGTTTTTATTTTATCAGACTTCTTCGCTGTCGTCTGTACTTTCCTCTTCCTGCGTATCCTTGCGGTTCATTTCTATCTCAAGCAGAGGTCTTAACAACGAATAGCGGAGCATCTTCCTGTCGTTGTCGACCATAGTCTTTACCAGCTGTTTTGTTCCGATGACGATTATCATCTTCTTTGCTCTGGTAACGCCTGTGTAGAGCAGGTTTCTGTACAGCAGATTCTGCGTAAAGCCTGTTATCGGGATGATCACGGCGTCATACTCGCTGCCCTGACTCTTATGTATAGTGATAGCATAGGCGTGTTCGAGCTTTCGTAGCATTTCGGAGGTGTATATCGCCATTCTCCCCTCAAAGTCTATCGTCACATTCTGAGAAAAGCGGTCGACCGCACGGATTCTTCCGATATCGCCGTTGAAAATTCCGCTGCCCTTTTCATTGTTTTTCGTCCACAGAACATCATAGTCATTCTTTGTCTGCATTACCTTGTCGCCCGTGCGGAATATAACATCAAAGAATTTAAGCTCCGCTTTGTTCTGGGACGGTGGATTGAGCGCAAGCTGAAGCTGTTTGTTAAGCTCTCTTGTTCCTGCCGCACCCATTTTTGTGGGACAAAGCACCTGAATGTCGTCTATCGGCGAAAAACCGTAGGTATCCGGAAGTCGCTGTTTTGTAAGCTGTATTACAAGTCCCGCTATCTCGCTCTCATTCGGCTTGTTCATAAAGAAAAAGTCGTTCTGCCTGTCGTCAAGCACCGGGAATTCGCCCTTTACTATCCTGTGGGCATTTGTTACTATAAGGCTCTGCGCCGCCTGCCTGAATATCTCTTTAAGCTCCACTGACGGAATATAGTGCGACGCTATAAGATCCTTCAGCACGTTTCCTGCGCCTACGGACGGGAGCTGGTTTGAGTCGCCGACCATAATAAACTTTGACAATGGCTTGATTGCTCTTACAAGCGAACACATAAGAAGTGCGTCAACCATCGACATCTCATCGGCTATGACAACATCGGCAGGGAGCGGATTTGTTTCGTTGCGCTTGAATTTCAGCTCGCCCTTTGCGGTATAATCAACTTCAAGCAGGCGGTGTATAGTCCTTGCAGGCTCGCCCGTAAGGTCAGACATACGCTTTGCCGCCCTGCCTGTCGGCGCACATAGGAGAATACGCTTCTTGTGTGCCTTTAATATCTTGATAACGCCGTTAAGAGTCGTGGTTTTACCTGTACCGGGTCCGCCTGTCAGTATAAACACCGAACCTGTAAGGCAGGCGCTTATAGCGGCACGCTGAAGATCCTCGTACTGTATATTCTCCGAAAACTCAACTCCTCTTATTTCATCGGAATAATCCTTTTCGTACTGTGCAGAGGTTCTCAGCATAAAGGCAAGTTTTTTTGCAATATAGGTTTCCGCAAGGTAGTATTCGGGGAGATACACAAACTCACGCTTTCCGAGCGTTATTCTTACTACCCAGTCCTTCTCCTCGCAGTCGTCAAGGCAGGATTCAAACTGTCTGCGCTCAATCCCGAGGTTATCGCATACCGATTCACGAAGCTTTTCAGTCGGCAGGCAGGTGTGACCTGCGTTTGCATTCTCATGCAGGACATACACTATACCCGCACGCACACGGTCGCTGTTCTCTGCGTCAAAGCCGAGATCTGCCGCCATACGGTCGACCGAGCGGAAATCTATATCAATTCCGCTTGTGCAAAGTATATACGGATTTGTCTTTATCTGCTTTATGCTGTCGTGTTCAAATGCCGACCATACGCTTATTGCGTGTGCAGGGCCGAAATTATATTCGCCGAGAAACTTTATGACCTCGTTTACACCTGTTATCTTGTGATATTCATTCGATATGTAAAGAGCCTTATCCGAGGATATGCCGTTTATCGCCGTGAGCTTCATACAGTCATTGTCGATTATATCAAGCGCCTCTGTTCCGAACGCTTTTACTATGCGTTTTGCTATAGCAGGACCAAGCCCTTTTATAACGCCTGAACCGAGATAGCGGCATAGAGCGCTCACACATTGCCGCCTTGAACTGTCTGCCGTACTTCTGGCTTGTGATCCAGCCGCCGCGGAGATTAAGCCGTTCACCCTCGTTTACATCACCCAGCGTTCCGACTACCGGGATAAGCCCGTCGTCACAGCCTAGATTTATAACAGTATAGCCGTTATCGGCATTTTTATATATAACGTCCTCCACAGAGCCGCTCAGCTCAACAGAAATATCGACTTTCTGATTATCCAATAGACAGCCTCCCGTTCTATAAATATCTATATCTGTTTTTTCTCTTCCACTCTTACAGTTACTCTCGGACAGTCGGCGGTAAGATTACGGCATATGACGGCAAACTCGCTGTCGCTCAGTAATTCTTTGCTGACATTTATGACGACCCTGCCGTCAGTGGTTTTAAGGGCAGTTCTGACCTTTCCCTCAACATCGTCACAGCCGTCCGGTGTAACAAAGACAGGCGGTGCGTGAGGCGTACCCAGACTGCCGATAAACAGCACGACATTTACTGCGCCCATAATTCCGAGAAAAATCATGGCGAAAAGCATTATGTATGCACCACTCATAAGATTTCACTCCTTTTAAAGTTTATCTCATTATATGGTGCAGATGTTTATTCTGTTACGGATTGCAGGTGCAGAGGATTGCGTTCCAGCCCTCTTTTTCCGATATGCTTTCTACCCCGATATTGTTTTCTTTAAGCGCCGACAGAACCTCGTCAAGTCTTTCTGTAATGATGCCTGACACAATAAGCTTGCCGTTCTTCTTTAAAAAACCGCTGAAGTAAGGCGACATTGATATAATAACATCGGCAACGATATTAGCCGTAATTATATCGAAACCTGTGCCTATCTTCTCTCTGAGCGGTTCGTCGTCGCTGATATTTCCGACATAAGCCGAAACCATATCACTGCCGAAGCCGTTCTTTTCGGTATTTTCCTTTGCAGTGCGGACGGAATTTTCAAATATATCCACCATTACCGCCTGTTTTGCGCCGAGCAGAAGTCCTGCGATGGACAATATGCCGCTTCCCGTGCCGAGATCGAGCATTCTGTCGCCCTCGTGTATCTGCTTTTCGAGCAGTTCCATTACAAGACGTGTTGTGTGGTGCTGACCTGTTCCGAATGACGAAGCGGGGTCAATCTCAAGTATCTTTCTGCCGTCTGTATTCTCTACTTCTTCCCAGCTCGGCTTTACTATCAGCTTTTCGCCTACTGTAAAAGGTTTGTAGTACTGCTTCCAGTTATTCGCCCAGTCCTCTTCACGCACGCAGTCTATCTCTACGTCAAGGCTTCCGTAAAAATCATCCTTGTCGTTTGCCTTGAGTTCGTCAAGAGTTCCACTGAGCGCAGAGAGCATTTCCGCACCCTGTTCATTATCCTGCACATAGCAGGTTATGTGCGGTTCTACGGTTTTAAGTCCCATAAGGCTGTCATCTACATAATCCCAGTTATATTCCTTGTTTTCAAGGAACTCCTCAAAATCGGCGGGATCGTGAATTATAAATCCGTTAAGTCCAAGCTCGGACAGGCGCATTACAAGCACCTGTATCGCTTCACTTTTCGTATATACATCTACCTGTCTGAATTGCATAGTAATACCTCTTGTTTCTTATTTGCCGGCGGGGCATAAATATCTATAATATATTATCCTACATTTCGGGGAAAAAAGCAAGTGTTTAACGCAAAAATGCACCGCCCTTATAAAAAGGACGGTGCAAAACATTCAAGGAAGAACCAATGTTAAATTCCGGATTACCGTTAATCGTTATCCTGCAGAGCCTCGTAAGCCTCTTCGCCTGTACGAACCTTGATTACGTTTTCAACGTCGTATACGAAAATCTTACCGTCGCCTATCTTACCGGTATAGAGTGCGTTCTTGGCAACCTCTACGACCTTTTCAACAGGAACCTTGCAAACTACGATCTCGACCTTCATCTTGGGAAGAAGTCTTGCGTCTACGGGAACGCCACGATAGAACTCAGTTGAACCCTTCTGCATACCGCAGCCCATTACATGAGATACTGTCATACCGGTGATACCGATAGATGAAAGTGCGTGCTTGAGAACTTCGAACTTCTCCTGGTTTGCGATAATGTCTACCTTTGTCATCTTTACATCGCTGTCGCTGATAGGAGCCCTTGCCTTTGAAACGTGCTGTACAGGTACAGATGTTTCAACAGGAGCAGCCGTAGTAACAACTGCCGTATCTTCTGCGGAAGAACCGCTGTATACGCTGTCGCCTGCGATAACGAAATCTGCGTAGGAGCTGGGCAGACCGTGTTCTGTTGTATCAAGACCCTTGAGCTCTTCTTCTCTTGAAGCTCTCAGACCGATTGTGTGCTTTAAGATATAGAATGTCAGGAACATCGTTACTGCTGCGAATGCACAAACAGCAACTACGCCGAGTGCCTGTATGCCAAGCTGTTTAAATCCGCCGCCGTAGAACAGACCCGTGATGCCGTTCTGACCTTTACCTGTTGCAAATAAGCCTACTGCGATAGAGCCCCATACACCGTTGAAGAAGTGTACTGCTACTGCGCCGACAGGGTCATCAATTTTTAGCTTGTAGTCGAGCAGCCAAACACCGAAGCAAACCAGTAAGCCTGAAACAATACCGATTATTGCTGCGCCGAGTGCGTCTGTGTCTGCACAGGGAGCTGTGATAGCTACAAGTCCTGCGAGCGATGCGTTAAGGCACATCGAAACATCGGGCTTGCCGTTTTTAAGCCAAGTGAAAATCATCGTTACTACCGTTGCAACTGCGGGAGCAATTGTTGTGGTAAGGAATATATCTGCGAGGTAATCTACGTTGGAAGCTGCGGCACCGTTGAATCCGTACCAACCGAACCAGAGGATGAATACGCCGAGTGCGCCGAGAGGGATAGAGTGACCTAAGATAGCTCTGGGCTTACCGTCCTTGCTGAACTTGCCGATACGGGGTCCGACCATTGCGGCACCGATAAGAGCCGTAAGACCGCCGACCATATGTATTGCAGTTGAACCGGCAAAGTCAACGAAGCCGAGCTGTGCGAGCCAGCCGCCGCCCCAGATCCAGTGAGCCTCGATAGGATAAACAACAAGGCTGATAACGAATGAGTAGATGCAGTAGCTGATGAACTTTGTACGCTCTGCCATAGCACCTGAAACTATCGTTGCTGCGGTAGCGCAGAATACTAAGTTGAATACGAACTCTGCACATCTGTTGAAGTCTGAAAGCTGAGTAAGAACGTCAAGATTCGGAACACCGATAAGTCCGAAGAACGTATCTTCGCCAAGCATCAGACCGAAGCCGAGAAGTACGAATGCGATCGTACCGAGGCAGAAGTCCATTAAGTTTTTCATTATAATGTTGCCGGCATTCTTTGCTCTGGTGAAACCTGTTTCAACCATTGCGAAACCGCACTGCATAAAGAATACCAATGCGGCACCGATAAGGTACCATATACCGTTGCCGTCGCCGACGTTGAACATCGTGGCGTTAACGGTTTCCTGAATTTTGTCTGCCGACTCGGCAGCAAGAGTTAGCGTGGATAAGAAATCCATTGATAACCGCCCCTTTCAATAGGTAATTTTCTGACTGCGGCATAGCCGCTTTTTCTTTAAGTGAGTCTGAAAAAATTCTATCTGCACCCCTCTGCGCCTTTGCAAGATTTTGCAGAACTTTTGCAATCTCACTTAAAACAAAAGGAGCCGCACGAACTTTTGTTGTTCGTGTAGCTCCGTTGCTTACAAGTATTATTATACTGACGGCGGGGTGTTTTGTCAACGCTTTTTTGCAAGATTTTTATTTTATTCTTGCATTTTGTGAAATATGCATAACAATAGCGTGAATTTTTTGTGCTACACTTATGCATATATGCTGTCTCTTTTAAGGCTTAAGTGGTATTTATAACGCTCAAATCTTCTTGAAATCGTCAGATATCATCAAATTTGCGGTGTTTTGTACCGTTTTGACGTATGAATGATATTATCCGTCATACTGCATTTTGCGGCATTAATTATGCAAAATCAGCCTTTATCTGAGGAATCACTACGCTTTTCTGCAACTAATGCGGAGTTTTCTCGCAATATTTGCGTATAATGACTGCCTGTACTGCTTTTTGCAGTCAAAAAAGCGGCAGGTAAAGCCATGTACGGCAATTCATGGGCAGAGCCACCGTACATTCTGCCGCTTTTTTAGTATTATATGCTTTTTTATATCACGCTGTGAATATTCTTATTCCTCGCATCTTTTCGCCATATACATTCCAAGCTCTGCGAATACGGGCGGTATATCATAAACTGTCCTGCCGTCCTGTTCGCATCTTGTGCATTCGCCGGGAGTTGCGGAAGAGAGCATATCCGATGCGGTGACGAGGTTGTCAGTCTTATTTATGCTGTATTTTTCAAAAAATCCGTCATAAAGGGTACTTTGCTCATCGTTACGGTACAGATTGACAATGTTGTACTTGCAGATCATCATTTCATCATTAGTGATATGCGAGCCGACGCCGAACTGTGATATTCCGTCATCGAGAAGTAATTTCCCGACAATATCCAGCACATCTCTTATCATAGCGGAGGTGCAATCGTCAAGATAATAAATATCCTTGTGGAAAGCGATGATATTCCCGTTTTCGTCCTTAGGCTCAGCGGTTTTGGAAGTGGGAAGCTCCAGAATAAAAAACAGCTTTTCATCTTCGTGCAGTTTTATGAAATTTTCAAGCAAGGGCAGAGTTTTTTGTGCCGATACGTTTGCGGTGAAGAATTTTCCGTCCGTTTTATACCCTTCGCTGAGCTTATCGGCAAAGGAAATCGAAAAGCCTTTTCTCATAGTAAGCATAATTTATACCTCTTATTTTCTTCCTGCCATATACATTATGACCGTCATCGCAAGCCCGAACGCAAGTCCGGATGCTCCGAACGCACAGAGCCACCTACTGTCAACTATCACTTGTAACGCCTCAACGGCATTGCTCCCGACAAACATTTCAAACAGGAACGAAACAATCATCATACCGAGCGCCAAGAAAACGCCGAATAACAGACCCATCAGCATTCCGACAGGAAGGAACGACAAAAGATTCTTATCAACGTCAGCCGCTTTACATTCCTTTCGTGTAAGCTTTTTCAGTTCTGCTCTCTTTACGGCTATTTCGGCGGCTTGTGAAATATCCTCGTTTTCTGCGCAGCACGAAAAACTGTTTGAAATATGATAACCGCCATTGCGGAACATACTTGAATAAATATCGACATTACTATAGTCAAAGCCATCTTTCATCACAATAGTTCCGCTCCTGAATATGATTATCAGCTCTCCGTCGGAGCACATTTCATCGCAGTGTACCATATAAAGGACATTCTTCTCACAACCGACCAAATACGCCTTATCATGACTTTGGGTAAGATGTACGCCTTTAAGTTCACCAGTTTTTCTGAAATCGGGATAAACGCCCTCATAGCCGGCTTTATAAAGCGTATCGGTGATATTTTTTCTTATACGAATGTTTTCGGGTTCAAGTCCGATGATTTCCGATATAGTGGGATAATCCTTGCAAAGCCCCCAAAAAATCATATACAGTTCACGCCAGAGCGGTTCATATTTCATATCATCAAGCCCGCTGAAACGTTTATTTGAAATTCCTGTTTTAGCACGTCTGACATTCTTTAAGATGATTGCGGTAAACTCATTCAAGCCGTACTTTTCGGCATAAGCTGTAAGAACCGGTAATTCAGGTTTTGCTTTAGAGCTGTCTGTAATTTCCATAAGTTCAAGTACAAGCGGTAGGTAATCACGCTCAGCTTCGCTGATAAAAGTTTCATCAAAACTGTATCTGCCGTATATATCTGCCGCCATACAAACTACTATATCCCATACGCCATCGGTGTTATATGTTTTCCTGCACGGCATCATTTCCGCATTTGCCCGATCAAACTTCAGTTCTAAATCTTCTTCACCTCGTTCTTCGCTCCATACTGAGAAATGAATCACATTTTCATTTTCATCAATGCACATCTCATAAACAAGTACATAGCTGTCTTCAGGCATTGTATATTCGGTTTTAACTTTGTCAAGGCAAACCTTTAAAATGAAACCTACCATATCAAAGAGAACAACCGCATTGTTTTCTTCCGTTCCGGTCAGATATATATTGCAATAGAATAACGAATCGTCATTGAATTTGCTGAATATTTTTTGCGTGAGCTTATCAATATTATTCATAACTGCCTCCCGTATTATTTTGTACTTACATTTTACCATAACTGCCCCGACAGTGCAACCACAAACGCAAAAACACCGCAGTGTTTCCACTGCGGTGAATGTTAATGCCGTGTTTATTTCAGCTTTTCGGCATCGGGTATGGCGTCTGTTACCTCTACCTCAGCCTTCTGCTTGTAGCAGGCGAATATCTCGTCAAGCTCAAGCTTTTTCATCTTAGGAGTGACAAGGCTTACTAGCGGTACGATTATAAGTCCTGCGACCATAAGGAACATACCGAAGTTTACGGGAGATGCAACATTGAATCCGAGTATCGTGCCTGTAGGCTTGATTATCATATGCAGTACAGTGCCGAGAACGCCGACAGCAAAGCTTACATATACGCTTATCTTGGTAACGCCCTTCCAGAAAAGCCCGTACATAAACGGCGCTAAGAACGCACCTGCAAGCGCACCCCACGAATAGCCCATAAGGTCGGAGATAAGAGCGTTCTTGTTGAGGGCGATTATTACCGATATTGCAAGGAAGATAGCAATAAATGCACGCATTACTATAAGCGACTTCTTTTCGTCGAGCTTATTCTTGCAAAGCGGATTTATAAGATCAAGCGTCAGCGTTGAGCTTGATGTAAGCACAAGCGATGACAGCGTTGACATTGACGCAGAAAGAACGAGGATGACAACAATACCGATAAGTATTTCGGGGAGCGATTCGAGCATTTTAGGGATAATTCCGTCCGAGCCTATCTGCGTAAGCTCCTCATCAGATACGAATATTCTGCCGAAGCCGCCGAGGAAGTAGCTTCCGCCGGCAACGACAAGTGCAAAGACAGTTGATACTATCGTGCCTGTTCTGATAGAACGCTCGTCCTTTATCGTATAGAACTTATGTACCATCTGAGGAAGTCCCCATGTTCCGAGCGATGTGAGTATAATTACGCCGAGCAGGTTTATCGGGTCGGGTCCGAAGAACGAAACAAATCCGCCGTTGAGACCGGGAGAAGCCGTACCCTCCGTGCTGATATGCGACAGCTGATTCACAGCCTCGCTGAAACCGCCCTTTGAGGCAAGCGTAGCCGCAATTACCGCAACTATGCCGACAAGCATTATAATTCCCTGCACGAAGTCGTTGAGTGCCGTTGCCTTATAGCCGCCGACAATAACGTATACTGCGGTAATTACCGCCATACCGATAACGCAGAACGAATAATCAATATTGAACGCCATTCCGAACAGTCTTGACAGGCCGTTATAAACGCTGGCTGTGTACGGGATAAGGAATACGAACACGATTATCGCCGAGATTATCTTCATAGCCTTGCTGTTGAAGCGTCTGCCGAAAAATTCCGGCATTGTGGCTGATTCAAGATGCTTTGACATTACTCTTGTTCGTCTGCCTAAGATAAGCCACGGCAGAAGCGAGCCGAGTATTGCGTTTCCTATGCCTATCCAGGTTGAAGCAAGTCCGAAGTTCCAGCCGAATTTGCCTGCATAGCCGACAAAGATAACAGCCGAAAAATAAGATGTACCGTATGCAAAAGCCGTGAACCACGGTCCTACGCTTCTGCCTCCGAGTACGAAATCATTAACTGTGGAAGTCTTTTTACGGCAGTATATGCCTATGCCGACTACCGACAGAATGTACAGAATGAGTATCGCTAATATCATTTTCTGTCCCCTTACAAATAAGATAAAATAAATATGACCGTTTAAAGTGTTATCACTTTCAAGTTACGTTGCTTTAAACGGCTAAATTGATTATATACGGAAAAACCCTCTTTGTCAAGCGAATGACAGGAGGGTTTTAAATAATCGTTATTTGTTACAAAAGAGGTAAGGGAAAATTATGCAAGATTACATCTTGGCGGAGCGTAGGAAAAGTCTTTAATTTGATATACTTCTGTTATATCATTCAGCTTTGGCTACGATAGCAAGCTACCGATAGTGCTATTTGTCGGACAGCACTTCTCGGTTTCGCTATTCAAATTAATACACTTACTGCTATGAAAGAGGAAGACAACCAAAGGGATCAGGGAGAGGGACTTAGCAGCCCCTATCCCTGTCCCTTAGGTTTTCTCCCTCTTGACTTCCTCTTTCCTTACTCATACCCTTACCCCGCTAAGGGTGTTGGCAATAAGAAACACAAACGACCGGATTTGAAAAGTTTGTATAAGCGGGTCGCTGACGCTCACTTAGTCCCATTTTAGTTCAGATATCTCAGGATAGTAGCGTTCTTTTTATAGTCTGTGACAGTGCAGTTGCACCGATATACTAACAAAATTATTAACACCTTGTCAGCACAGAAACTGTTTTCAGCGACGATTACCATAATTCAAAAACTGCCGCATAAAAGTCAACCTATATCCCGCTTAGCCGTCTTCCCTTGATACCTTATCAAGTGCGATAGAAGCAATAGTTTTCTTATCTCCGCTCTTTGTGATCACATAGGTCATAGACTTACTTGAAACGTGCTCTGTCACAAGCCCGGGGATAGAAACCGTAGGCGGATAATAGTCAACCGTCAGCGTGTATGTTTCACCGACATTTTCTATCTTTGAAACCTGCGGATAGTAGTTCGGCACACGGTTTGTATCAGCCACAATATAAACCTTCTTCTCGGAATTATATGTTGCCAGATCCTGAACATGACCTACCGTCTGATGTGTAACCTCTATACTGTTGCCGAAGATATTTTTTGCCGCTGTTTCAACGTCAAATTCGGGGATATACATTACACCCGTGTCAGTCTCATAGTTTGAAGTATCGCCGGTGAGCAGTATTCTCGATACAGCCGCCTTGATTATGGTAGACTGTGTAAGCGTTGACGCGTCCTCAAAGCTGGGTGGGTCAGTCGCTACTATAGGATAGAGATAGAGCGCAAACTCTTCCTTGAGGTCGGTCTGATTTGCTATTCGGTTTATCGCACCGCTTGCCGCTATCACGGTGTTGACAACGCCAACGACCGCAAATACAATAACCAGCAGTCCGACAAGGAAATAGGCAACCTTCTTTGCAATGCCCTTATGCTTGCGTTCGGGTACATCGACAACGATGACCTCATCCTGCTCTATTTCGCTTACATCTTCGGAAAACGCCTCTTCAAGCGAACCCGCAAGCCCGTGTAGAACCTTGTTATCACTCTTTGCCTCTATATGATTTTTGTTTTTATTCCTCTTTTTTGCCATTTATAAGCGTTCCTCCTAGCCTCTTGTCTGACCGTTTCCGTTGACAAGATATTTGAACGTTGTCAGAGCCTCAAGGCCCATAGGACCTCTGACATGGAGCTTCTGTGTTGATATGCCTATCTCTGCTCCCAGTCCGAATTCAAAGCCGTCCGTAAAGCGTGTGCTGGCATTTACATATACAGCCGCCGCATCGACTTCACGCTGGAATTTCTCAGCATTACGCAGATACTCGGTCACTATACACTCGCTGTGACCTGTGCCGAAGCGGTTGATATGAGCTATAGCTTCATCTATATCATCTACTATCTTTACGGCAATCTTAAGGTCAAGGAACTCTCTGCGGTAATCTTCGTCATCGGCTATCTTTTCAAGCGTGATATATGCACTGCTTGCCTCGTCGCCGACAAATGTCACCTTACCGTTCCACCTTTCTGCGAGCTTTTTCAAAAATCCCTCCGCAATACTCTTATGCACAAGTACGTTTTCGATGGCGTTGCATACAGACGGACGCTGTGTCTTTGCGTTGTCTACTATATCCACTGCCATATCAATATCGGCGAAGCGGTCAACATAAACGTGGCAGTTGCCCTCTCCTGTCTGTATTACGGGTACGGTAGCATTCTTTATTACGGCGTTTATAAGTCCGCCGCCGCCTCTTGGGATAAGCACGTCAACATATTCGTTTGCTTTCATAAGCTCGGTTGCGGTATCTCTTGAGGTGTCCTCTACAAGCTGTACAATGTCAGGACTGACGCCGTGCTTTTCAGCCGCCGCTCTCATAATACCGACAAGGCACTTGTTTGAATTTATAGCATCGCTGCCGCCACGCAGAATTACAGTATTGCCGGCTTTAAGGCAAAGGCATCCTGCGTCTACCGTAACATTGGGGCGTGACTCGAAAATAATGCCGATAACGCCGAGCGGTACGGATTTCTTTATTACGGTAAGCCCGTTAGGCAGAGTGTTTCCGCCGAGAATTTTTCCTACAGGATCAGGCAATGCCGCAACCTGTCTTACACCCTCTGCCATACCGTCTATTCTGGCATCGGTAAGGGTAAGACGGTCTACCATAGAAGCCGCCATGTTATTTTCGTGCGCCGCAGTTATATCAAGCTCGTTTGCCTTTTTTATTTCATCTCTGCCGTTTTCAAGCATTACGGCGATAGTGGCGAGTATATCGTTTTTAAGCGACTGCGACAGCATAGCTGAGTTTTTAGCCGCCGATTTTGCCTTTTTTCCGAGTTCGTCTATGTAGCTCATATTTTTCCTTTCAGTCCTCATCTGCGGTGAATACTGTGCAGACAGCCTTATTCTCAAACAGATCGTAAAGTATCTCGGGACGCTGACCGTTTATTATTACAGTCGGTATGCCGTGCTCCTTTGCGATAGTAGCCGCCTCGAGCTTTGTTATCATGCCGCCGCTTGCAAACTCACTGCCTTTGTCCTTTGCAGAGCTTATCATCTCGCTTGTTATCTGCTTTACCTCAGGAATTAGCTTTGCGCCGGGAAGTTTAGGGTTCTTATCATACAGTCCGTCAACATCGGTAAGAATCACCAGCAAATCGGCACCGCACAATGCCGCAACTATAGCCGACAGCGTATCGTTCTCGTCAAAGTCAAGTTCCTTTATCGAAACGGTATCATTGGCGTTGATTATAGGCACTATTCCCATATCAAGGAGCGTATTGAACGTATTTGTAACGTTCTCTTTTCTTGTCTTGTTGCTGATAACGTCACGGGTAAGAAGCACCTGCGCTACCGTGTGATTATAGTTTGCAAATTCACGGTCATAAATGTGCATAAGCTCGCACTGACCTATAGCGGCGCAAGCCTGCTTTTTCGGCATTTCGGTAGGCTTTGAGTGAAGTCCTGCCTTTGCCGCACCTACTCCCTGTGCGCCCGATGTAACAAATATCACATCCTTGCCGGAGTTCTTGATATCCGACATCACCTCTATCAGCTTTGAAACACGTCTTATATTAAGATTGCCTGTGTTATGGGCAAGCGTACTTGTGCCTACCTTTATAACAATTCTCTTTCTGGTTGAAAAGTCCATCATATATTTCCTCTTGCTTAGTCGAGCAGAATACGCTCGTCACAATATTCACATTCGCATATATCGCCCTGTACCTTGAAGCTGTGTGGAAGATAATGCTCGGTCTTTGTGATGCACTTGGGGTTTGTGCATTCAACATCGTTCTTTATCGTACCTGTCAGCAGCTTAGGTGCACCGAGCCTGCCCTCAAGCACGGATATTATAAGTGCCATACGCACGAACATTCCGTTCTTTGCCTGAGTAAAATACATCGCTCTCGGATCGTCGTCCACGTCCATCGCTATCTCGTCTACTCTGGGGAGCGGATGCATTACTATCATATCCTTTGGTGCTTTCTTCATTTTTTCGGTATCAAGGCGGAATACATCCTTCTGCCTGTTGTATTCTTCCTCGCTTGAAAAACGCTCCTTCTGTATTCTTGTCATATAGAGCATATCGAGCGATTCGCCCGTTATCGCCTCGTCAAGAGAATATATCTCCTTATAAGTACAGCCTCTTGCATTAAGCACGTCCTTGATATATGACGGCAGAGCAAGCTCGGGTGTTGATATAAGTATGAACTCGTTGCCCTCATAGCGTGACAGCGCCTTCAGCTGTGAGTGTACCGTCCTTCCGTAACGAAGATCGCCGCATAGACCTATCTTCAAGTGGTCAAGCCTGCCCTTTTCGTTTTTCAGCGTCAGCATATCGGTAAGCGTCTGTGTAGGGTGCAGATGTCCGCCGTCGCCTGCATTTACAACAGGGCAATCGGCTGTGAGCGCCGCCGCTTTTGCACTGCCCTCGTATGGATTTCTCATTACGAGAATATCGGCATAGCTGCTGACTATTTTCGTTGTATCCTTGATATTTTCGCCTTTGGAAACAGAGGATGTTGACGGATTATCAAATCCTATTATCGTGCCGCCGAGCCTCAGCATTGCAGTCTGAAAACTCATCTGCGTTCTTGTTGACGGCTCATAGAACAGAGTACCCATTATCTTTCCGCTGCATCTTGAACGGTAAAGTGCGGGGTTCTTCTGAATCTGCTGTGCCAGTTCAACTATCATATTCCACTCATCAGGTGAATATGAATCGAGGTCGATAAGATTACTGAACGTTTCCATTGTTGTCATTTCCTTCCTTGCTTTGCGTATCCTCACCTTTTTGGAGGGGAGTTATATATCCTTCCTTTATGCCCTCTGTGCTTTCTTCAGGCATAAAGATAATCTTGACGGTTTTAAGTATAAGCAGAATATCCTTAGCAAGCGTATATTTTTCAATATACATAAGATCAAGCTTCAGCTTATCGTAAGGGGTTGTATTATACTTGCCGACAACCTGTGCATTACCGGTAAGTCCCGCCTTGACTTTAAGGCGGAATGCAAACTCCGGCATTTCCTTTTCGTACTCACGGCTGATCTCAGGTCGCTCCGGACGGGGTCCTACGACCGACATATCGCCCTTGAAGATATTGAACAACTGCGGAAGCTCATCGAGTCTGACTTTTCTTATGAACTTTCCGACAGGGGTCACTCGCTTGTCGCCATCGCTTGCAAGTCGTGCCACACCGTCGCTCTCGGCATTTACAACCATGCTCCTGAATTTCAAAAGTTTGAATTCTTTGCCGTCCTTGGTAAGGCGCACCTGCTTATACAGCACCGGACCATGATCGCACAGCTTTATAGCAATAGCTGTTATCAGCATAAACGGAGAAGCAATAATAATACCTATCGAGGACAGGAGAATGTCAAAGCAACGCTTGAAGAAACGCTGTTCTATACCCAGTCCGTAATTTTTCGAGATAATAAGCGGAGTGTCGAACAGCTCCATATTATCTCCGCCTCTTACGATTATATCGCTGATTTTCGGCACAAGATAGGTTCTTATTGATGTCTTGAAGCAGAACTTCAATATATCGTTCCTTATCTCGTTAGGGGTATCGCAGATAACCACGCCGTCATAGTTGGGTATCTCGGAAATTATCTTTTCAAGTCCCTCGGATACATTTATCATTCGGGTAATGTTGTATTTGTCATAACGCTTGCTCATTTTTTCAACAAGCATTCTTGCAGGCTGCTCAAGTCCGTATATCATTATCACATTCTTTGCAGGGTATAAGGCACGGAATATCTTTCCGCTTATAAACGCCCACAAAGCTATGACCACCGCTTGATACAGCGTGCCGACAAGAAGCGGTCGCGGGTCAAGCATAGAGCGTGATATCAGGCATATCTGGATATAGGTTATGAAGTTTGTGCAAAGTGTAGCAAGGATTTGCGACACTATTATATCCGTTGTTTTATGTGAGCCGATCTTAAGTCCTTTGTATATTCTCGAGAAAACATAAAGAATTGCAAAGTACAATCCGAATAACAGCCAGTTTCCTTTTCTAAAGAAGCTGAAAGCCATCTCGCTGTTATAGTAATTCAGCCATATAATGCCGAAGGTGGAGGTTTCCCATGTAAGAAGTACCAGAGCGTCTACTATAAGAGCGGTACGTTTGTATTTTTCTTTATCCTTGTTCAATACGACACATCCTTGAAACCGCTTTTGAGCGGAAGTAGTTTATAATCGAATTTAGTATAGCACAATTTGTCGTAATAATCAAGACTTTAGCCCGGATATCACAAAACGCTCATCTTATATTATATTAAAAACAATGACAGCCCACTGTATAAAACAGCAGACTGTCATTTCAGAATAAGGAAATAAGGAAAACACAAAAGAAAGGCTTTTCTTATGTGTCAATTGTAGTATAGCATACACTCTGTACCATAAAAAGGACAATCACTTACCTTTCGGCAAAGATAAACAGGCTTACCGGTAAGGGTAAGCCTGTTCACCAAAATTCATAAAAAAAGGAATACAAAACATGAAAAACTATGAAAAAATCTATTGAAAACGCTCATCAGGAACTTATCCGGATGGCAGATTTTCCGTTCCCGTATTCATACTATCCGTATGATATGATGATATGATACGGGAAGTTAAAAAGGAGAATACCTCTGTGCCGAAAAAAGAGGAAAACAGCACAGAACTATGTAAACAGTGAACAGATAAAGACCTTTCACGATGGGTTGTCAGGCCATCAGCCTTTAACGTTCATATCCGCCGCAGCGGACTGTAAATTTCGGTTGGCAGTCTGTATTTTGCAGACCGCCGTTTGGAAAGGATGATATACAATGTATATCGGAGCATCTGCTCCTTCGTTATGATTATATTTTAACATCTTCGCTGTCCTATAAAAAGGACTGATGATAGTTTTTGATTTGCAGTCACCGTAGCCGATGACCGCAAAAAGAAAGAATGTGATTATTGTCCGGAGCTTTTCGCTCCCTCGTTATGTTTATATTATAACAGAGGTTGTGTCCTATAAAACGGACTGCTTTTCCAGCTTCCAATAATATTTCCTGTTTGCACTGGGAAAATCACTCATGACACCGTGTTCGGGATCGTAGAATGTGCCGTCTGCGTACAGCGACCAATGCCAGCAACGTGGCGTTTCAAGACTTAGCAGGCAAAGCGGAGGCAGCTGCTCCTTTTTCTGTACCGCTATACGTTCATCCGATATATGAACGCCGTGCTCTCTGAACGTTCTTTTCATCTCGGCAAGGGTGGTTTCACGGTCATTGCCAAGAAATGTCACTATCTCTTCTACCGTCTTTCCGAGCACCATTGCAAGCACAGCCTGACCGCACTGTAGGTCGGTCGGCTCGTGTATATATCTTATCATATCGTCACAGCTCCGCTGTCGGGCGGCAGAATAATATTTGCCGCTTCGTGAAGTACCTCAATCTGAGTATCGTTCCCGCCGTCTGCCTCTTCACCGTCAAGCGACCACGGCAGAGTCTCGTCACACCGGACATCAAGTCGTTTTGTATGGAAAAAATCGAGAAATTCGTTATCATAATTACCATTCAGCAGAGCCTTAGCCATAAGGCTTATCTGCACAGGCGTTTTCGGACAGCGCACAAGCATTACCTCAAACACGCCGTCGCTCAGATCCACAAGGTTCTTGTCAAGCTTGATTATTCCGCCGACAGAGGTTGCGTTGCAAGCCGCACCGAAGATATAGTCCCCCTCATGCAGTATTCCCTCCGCATCGTAAACGCTCATATGATACGGCTTTATCTCGGCAAGCTCCTTTATTCCGCTTAAGATATACGCAAAATGCCCGAATGTGTTTTTCAGGTTCTGCGGCGTGCCGTAAGAGCTTTGCGTAAATGCGCCGAATGATGCGATATACATAAACTCACGCTCGTTGAATCTGCCTATGTCAAAGGCTTTGGGCTTGCCGTAAACTATATCGTCCGCCGCCTTTATGACATCGGACGACAGACCTATACCGTTTGCAAAGTCGTTGGTTGTACCTGACGGTATATAGCCAATCTTAGTCTTATGACCGCCCACTATCATTCCGTTTACCGTTTCGCTGAGCGTTCCGTCGCCGCCGCAGCAGACAATCACATCATATTCGCCGCCGTGTATCCTTGCGGTTTCGGTAGCGTCGCCTCGTCTTTCGGTAACGTGTACGGTAGTTACATAACCGCCCTTTTCAAGACGGCTGATTATGTTTACAAGCTCGCCCGTTATTCTTTTCTTTCCCGAAACGGGATTTACTATCAGTAAGGCTTTCATATTAAAATTCCTCCGATATAATTTTCTTATATTATATTACACGATTTTTAACTGTCGGTCAACTGTGACGCAAAAATAATACCGCACAGCGTTTTTACCGTGCGGTGAAATATTATTTTTCAGTCTTTGATTATCGGCTCGGTCGAGCTTCCCGGAACGGTGTTTTCACGGGCATATACAGCCTCTTTCAGCTTTTCAAAGCCATTGTAAAGGCTTTCTTCGGGCAGTGCCTTCAGTGCCGTTATCTGCTCTTGCGTAAGATATGACGCTAATTTCCGGGCGGTTTCCATCGAAACGTCCTTGCTCTGCAAAGCGTTTATATCGCTTATGCTCAACTTTTCGGCAAGCGTTTCAAAAGCCAGATTTGCATCGTAATTATCACTGAAAACTATCTGATTTACCGTCGCCTTGCTTTTCGGCATCATAGTTCCGTTTGAGTCGATAGTATAATCTCCCTCAAGCAAAAGTTCGCTCACGGTACAAAGTTCAAAGCCCTGTTCCTTTAGACTTTTAAGCACTGTCGGCAGTGCCTGAGTCGTGTTTTCAAGGTCGTTATGGAAAAGCAGTATCGATCCGCCCGAAATATTCTTTGTTGTACGCTCGATTATTGTTTCGGGGGTCGGCTTATCCCAGTCGATGCTGTCCTTGTTCCACTGAATGACGCTCATTCCCATTCCGAAAAGCGTAGTTACCGCCTTGTCGTCATATTCTCCGTAGGGCGCACGGTAAAGCGTGGGAGCATTGCCCGTTATCATCTTTATCTTGCGTGAGCATTCCTTCGTATCTGATATAAGGTCGTTTACATTCATACCCTTGATATGCGGATGCTTGTCGCTGTGGTTTGCTATCTCGTGACCTGCATCGCTGAGCTTCTTTATATCGTCTGCATACTTATCCGCAAATTCGCCCGTAACAAAGAATGTAGCTTTCGCATCGGCTTCGGCAAGTATCGAGATCAGCTTGTCGGTGTTGCTGTTTCCCCACGCACAGTCAAACGTAATGCTGATTTTGTTGTCGGTGCGCTTTACGTTGTATATAGGCAGCTTTATGTTTTCCGCACCGGTATCTATAGACGAGAGTATGGCGAATACTCCTATAGCGATGCCTGTAACCAGCACTAAAACAAACATGACCGCACGGATAAGCTTACGCTTGGTCATAGTCATAACGAACATAATAGATCCTCCTCGCTTTTTCATCTGAAGAATTATATGTCCGTGTCCGGAAGAAAATGACAAGCAAGCAAAATTATTATTTACGGAATCAGTGTGAATTTTTCTTCGTCCGCTACACCGTGTATATTTTTAGCCGTGCAGATAATAAGCACCACAAAGAGTATTATCATACTTTCACTCATTAATCCGTTTTTGAAACCGAGCCTTGCGGGGATATCAGGCATAATAAGCGAAACAACGTACAGCACACCGTAATTCACCAATACATTTGCACCGAAAAATCCGCCGAGCCTTGAAAAATATGTCTTTCTCTTGAGTTGCAGATACATATAATAGATAAACGGCGGCAACATAAACGCTTCGGAAAGCGGTACTATCCACGACAGCGAGGAGTACACAGCGTGGCATATCTCATCTGCCCCCTGATAGCCGTTGCTTCCCATATAGGCATAGATTGCAAGTAATAATATGTAAAAAATATGCAGGCACAACCACGGTGTAAGTCCGAATATGTTCAGCACCCGGTATATCTTTCTATCCCTGCTATCCTTTATAAATCCTGCCATTGCGAAAAGTCCTGTTCCGTAACAGATTATACCCGGAAAAGCAAGCGCCATAGCAATTGCGTTTCTTGCCGGAGATATTCCGATTATGCCCTGTGTAAGCCAGTAAAGTTCACCTGTATGCGCCGTATTGCCGTACACCATCAGCCAATCACCGCCGCCGAAGCACAGACATCCTACCATTCCAAGCACAAAGCAGATTATCATTTTCTTTTTCTTGTTCATAGATATACCCTCACAATTAAGTTAGTATCAACTAACGTGATTATATCACTATTGTACTTCGTTGTCAACAAGCAATGGTAAACTTGAAAAGTGATGTATTTGCCATCTTAGGTGTATTCGGCAGAGTGGTTGCTTACATTTTTGCGGCAGTAATGTTATTTTGTTACACGCTTATCAAAGAAACATCGGGAAACATCTCAGGCAGCTCAATCCTCATTACCGCGCTATCAGTTGCCTGTGTTTCCTCTTTTATACGGTAAAGTAGCTGTCGCATATTCTGATAAAGTTTACTCCTACCTGTGTTACTTTCTGCGAAAGTAACACAAAGACTCTGTCAGTATCCGCATAAGCTTCTATCAAAAGTGTCATTGCGCTCTCCAAGAGTATGATGCAATATTGCCTTAAATTACATTTGAAAAAGGTTTATTTGTCGTCTTCTTTGTCAACCTCTTTTAGCAATGCAACAAGACGGGCTTTGATGTTTTCGTACTCAGTATTAAGTTGTTGTTTTGCAATTTCAGTAATCATAGAAGTGTGCCCAACAGCATCTCTAACAGGCTTATACACAGAGGCAGAACGACTCAATCCCGGCGATTTAGTATCGCTTACTTTATCAATTAAATTTGCAAGATACGACATATCCAAATAATATAAATCTCCTGATTTCCTTCTAATATCAAAGCTAATATTTGCTATACCTTTATTAGCCTCTTCTTTTTTTGCCATTTTTTAGCTTCGCGTTGAGCTTCTGGAGAAACATTCAACTTCGTATGTTCTACATAGTGTCTTAATAAATTTTCAGCTACAAAGCATTCTGTATATGAAGGAATATTAAATTGAGCTTCTTCGGATAACTCTTTAACCCATTCGTCTACAACGCTACCCCTTTTTATGAATTTTTTATCTTCTGAATCATTCATATCTGACATTGTAGCATTAAACAGTTCCTGTGCTTTTCTGGCTTTTTTAGTTATGGTTTTGTTATCAGGGTCACCGTCTACACCGTGCTTGCGTCGCAAAACATCCCATTCTTCTATTATTTTCTTAAACATTCGCTCTAATTCAATTAACATTTCAGAAAATGTAGGATCATCAGATATTACCCCTTCACGGCTACTTGTAAACACATCTTTTGAATTACCAACATCAAGGTTATCAAAATGTATTTGTCCATATGCGTAATTTTCTACAATCCTTGATGTAGGAAGATGTCTGAGTATATCTTTTTCTCTCAAACGGCCATTTACAAACAGGTCGATGGTTGCCTTTTCCTGCGCTCCTCTGATTTTCAAATTTGAAGGCTTTTTAACGGTGGCAATATATCCTTTTATGCCAATTTCAGATTGAATATAAATACATTCATCTAAATTATCCATTGTATCTAAGAACGGGTCTTTGAAGCCCTTTGTTCTCCATACAAATTGCGTATTATCTGCTAAATCGCTCAAACGCTCTTCGGTAATTTTCTCTTTATTAACAAAAATATTAAAATCGGAATCAATAAGTGAAAACCGAAAATACATTGCGATTGCATTTTTTATGTAATCTACTGTATTGAATATTCCGTTGGTCAAATTTTCAAAGTATAAAGAAGTGCCACTTTCCATATTAGATAAGCCGTCAAAATTTTCATCAAGAGGTTCAAGTGTGTAGTCTTGAGAGTTTAAATCATCCGTAATAGCTTTGTCTAAACCTGAATTGTCAATTATACCACCAACCACTTCACCTGAAACTGTTTTTGTTGCAATATGCACTCTATCTGAGCAAGATAATAATGCAAGTTTTCCTATTCCTTTTCTTCCAATAAAAGGTCTGCCGCTGGTCGATTTATATGCACCGTTCTTTCGTTTTGAATAACCTATCTTTAAAAACTTTTCTTGAAAATCACCATCAGACATACCTATACCGTCGTCAACAATCTTCATTGTATTATTTTCTTTGTCTATTTCAATCCATACATTGTTGGCATCGGCATCCCAAGAGTTTGAAATTGCTTCTCCGAGTACTGTAATAATATTTCTGTACAAATTTCTTCCTAAGTGATTTAGTACACTTAATGAAATATTAAAATTATATTTTTGCTTGGTAATCATAATTCCACCACCTTTTATACGTCTATATTGTGTTCTTCCAAATGTCTCAATATTGTTTCTCCGATAACTTCTCCCAACCTCACAGGAACAGCATTACCTATGTGCCTTGCTATATTGCTAAACACAAAATTTCTTTCTGGGTCAATAAAATCATACCAATCTGGAAATGTCTGCAACATTGCGCCTTCACGCAACGACAAGGCTCTATCTTGGTCAGGATGTCCGTATCTACCAGTGCCATAATTGTAAAATTGTGTCGTTATTGTTGGTCCGATTTGATCCCAAGTCATACGCCCATAAACAGAGCTGTATGTTTGTCCTGTTGGTTTCTTATGACATTCACAGCGCAATTCTTCGGGCCAATCTCTCCATGTTCCACCGGGATTAGAATGTCGAATTCTTTCTAAGTTCCTTTCAGATAATCTGGCAGAACGATGTAAAGCATCATTAGGGTCTACTTCTCCAGCTTCAATAGGGGGTAAATTTCGAATAAAATCTCTAACGTGAATATCGTTTCTGTTATGCGTAGGAGCAATAATATTTATCGCTCCTAAAGTTGAGCCTACGAGGACAAACCTTCTTCTTGTTTGTGGAATGCCATAATCAGGACAATATATAACTTTGTGATCATTTTCATATCCGTTCGCATTAAGAATGTTTAAAAATTCCGCAAAAATATTTGTATCTTCAATTTGTGGCACATTTTCCATAGATACAATAGTCGGGTGAACTTCTTTTATTAAACGACCATATTCCAAGAGCAAATTATATTTTTCATCTTGCGCATTTGCTTTGCCAAGTTTAAATCTCATTTGCGAAAAAGGTTGACAAGGAGCACAACCCACTAAAATTTTAACTGCGTCTTCATCATAAAGTGCATTAATATCATCCCCAGTAAGCTCACGGACATTTTGAATATTGTAATTAATTTGATTGTTATGTTCGTATGTATATTGACAAGTAGGGTCAATATCATAACCGGCAATAACGTTTAAACCGGAATTGATAAGCCCTCGAGTTAATCCGCCTATACCACAGAACAAGTCGACAATTTGTGCCGGCATAAATTTCACCTACCTATGATAATTTTTTAACGATACTTATTCCCATTGACAAGAGATTAAGATTATTTCAATAGGCATACCAGCAAACTGTATGTCAAATTTTAATGACGGTTCCACCTTAGTTGAAGCATTATGAATTCTGAAGCTGAATTGCCAACCATTATTCAGATACAATTCTACAGTATTTGAACTATTTTTCTTAAACTTGATAGCTACAAATTCATCTGGCAGTTCTGCTATCGGAATATCAATGTTAGGTTTCTTTGTGAGCGATGCTTGATTTAAGGTTCCTCTCAAATTGAAGGATTGTATATTTGTGGTTTTCTTTGAATCAATGGAAATGACTTTATAAAAGTCGTACTCTCCCAACAAATACTCAACCATACGACGCGGAAATGCAGGGTCAACACTATTGGCTCTTTTGATTTCCTCCATAAATGCATTGAGCAACGGAATATATACATTGTCATCTTTATCAGGCAAATCAGACCATTTTACTTCATTATCCTTTTCACTTTTGAGATAATTAAAAATAGGAATTATTGCATCCCAATAGGTTCCCGAACAAGGAATATCATACCATTTCTTGCCAAAGTCAATAGAAGGGCTTAATCTGGAGTGCTTTACAGCAAAATGATTATGCTTGACGCTTAACCCTATCTCCCAACCGCTTTCGCCTCTGATGATAAGGATATCTCTGACATCACCCTTTTCACCTTCTTCATCCTTTTGAATTTTTAACACTATCGTTTCGTCGTCGTTTTCAATCATAATCGGTTCAAGGTCAGCAAGTTTTTTAGCCATCGCTCTCGCTGCCTTCATTATTGTATCTTGAAAATCCCCATCGGTATTATTCCAAGCTCTTGTGGCAGCTTCAAAACTTGAATTCTTTTCAAAAACCACTTTTTCATAATTTCTGAATTTTACAATGATTTCTCCCAAAGCCACTAAACAAGCCTTCTCAAAAGCTCTACCTTGGTCATTGCTTTTTGAACTCATTTCATTATCCCCCTAATGTTTCTTTGATAGCAACCGCTATTTCATATGCTAAATTTACCGGAACCGCATTGCCAATCATTTTATAAGCGTCATTGGTGTTAGTGTAAATAAATTTAAACGTGTCAGGAAATCCTTGTACTCGAGCGATTTCGCGTATTGTCATTCTCCTGTAAAGATGTTCCTTCCCCTCAACAAATCGACAATCATTTTTTCCGTATTTTATCATCTTTGGTGCTTGCGGATGCAATTGACATTGACGACCAGAAGCTTGAACTGTAAAGGCTTGCTCATCCCAAGATTTTACTCGATTTCTGCTCATAAAAATAGGCGAATAAGCTCCTATGTAGTATTCGTTGTTATTTATGGCTTCTTCGTTATGATGATTAGATTTTGCAGCAGGAATTGCAGTATCTTGTAAATCCCATATTATATCTCTTAATGTGATTTTTTTATTATCATCTATAGTTGAGCCTTCAGGAAATTTAAAATTAATATTTAAATCTTCCCTAAAGCCTATGTAAAAAACTCTCTTACGCTCTTGTGCAACGCCATAATCCTTAGCGTTCACCAATGTAATAGTTACATTATAACCGCATTCACGAAACATATTAATGATATTTTCAACAGCCTCAGAATGTCTGTTGGCAAGCATACCACTTACATTTTCGGCTAAGAAAAATTTCGGCTGTTTTTCTTTTAAAATACGTATATAATCATAGAAAAGTTGACCTCGTGCATCTTCAATCCCTCTTAATGCACCTGCTTCTGACCAAGACTGACAAGGTGGTCCGCCAATAATCCCATCAATGTCATTTGGAAAATTGCTTTCTTTAATTTTACGTATATCTCCTTTTATTAAAGTTGTTTCAGGGTGGTTTGCTTCAAATGTAGGCCATATAGTAGCGTCATATTCATTTGCAACAGGAATTTCAAAGCCCGCACGCTCAAATCCAAGGTCAAGACCACCGCAACCACTGAACAAACTAATTACCTTCATGTTTCCTCCCAGAGAAAATTATACCTATTTAAGTATATCATAAAAGTCGAAAAAAATCAACTATTGAATTTTGCTTTTTTCCACAGACAGAAACCCCACATATAACGGATTTAATCGTGGAATACAGGGTAATCTTTTATTTATCAAGTTCACGACTCATCAAGAGAGTAATATCTTCCCACTGATTTTGAATTAAATACTTGCCATCAGCCTTCTGAAAGGCTCTCGCCATTTCAAAGGCTATTGGGAAATCCCATTCAATTGCTACCTTAGAGACTAATCCCTTATCTGAGCGCAGCCTGCGCCGTATTGCCGTACACCATCAGCCAATCACCGCCGCCGAAGCACAGACATCCTACCATTCCAAGCACAAAGCAGATTATCATTTTCTTTTTCTTGTTCATAGATATACCCTCACAATTAAGTTAGTATCAACTAACGTGATTATATCACTATTGCTCTTTGATGTCAACAAGCAAAAGAAAAGCTGTCATACGTCTTTCCGCATGACAGCTATATTTATTACTGAAAATTCTTTTTAAGATCGTCGCCGAACTTCTTTATCTTGTCAAAGAAGCTTGTGCGCTTCTCGTAATTTGACGGAGTAAGCTCCTTTTCAAAGCTCAGCAAAGCGTCCTTCTGCTTCTTGTTCAGCTTCTTGGGTACTTCGATAACTACCCTTACCATCTGGTCGCCCCTGCCTTCACGCTGTAGCCTCTTTATTCCCTTGCCTCTCAGCCTGAAAACAGTACCCGGCTGTGTACCCTCAGGTATGCTGTACTTAACGTTGCCGTCTATTGTCGGCACTGTAAGCTCGTCACCGAGGACTGCCTGTGAATATGTTATCGGTATCTCGCACCATACATCGAAGCCCTTACGTTCGAATATCGGGTCTTTGCGTACCGTAATGCGTACATTAAGGTCGCCCTTGGGGCCGCCGTTTGTACCGCAGTTACCTTCTCCTCTTACACAGAGCGTCTGACCGTTGTCTATACCGGCAGGTACATTTATAACGACCTTCTTACGGCGCTGTACTCTGCCCTGACCGTTACAGGTAGGACAGGGGGTTTCTATAATCTTACCCTTACCGCCGCAGCGTGAGCATGGACGTGTGGAGGACATCATACCGAACATACTTCTCTGCTGTACTCTTACCTGACCGCTTCCGTGACAATCGGGGCAGGTTTTGGGAGTTGTGCCTGCCTTTGCGCCTGAGCCGTGACAGCTGTCGCAGGTTTCGGCACGGTTTATCTCAACCTCGTGCGACAGACCCTTGCACGCTTCCATAAAGCTGATGTCAAGGCTTATGGCTATATCTGAGCCTTGTCTTGGCGCATTGGGGTTGGAACGCTGTCCGCCGCCACCGCCGAATATAGAATCGAAAATATCACCGAGGTCTATGCCGTCCGCCGATGAGAATCCACCGGAAAATCCGCCGAATCCGCCGCCGAATCCGCCTGCACCGCCGCCGTATGACGGATCTACACCTGCATGACCGAACTGATCATACTTGGCACGCTTCTGCGGGTCGGAGAGAACGTCGTTTGCCTCGTTTATCTCCTTGAACTTGGCTTCAGCCTCAGGATTATCAGGATTGAGGTCAGGGTGATACTGCTTGGCAAGCTTACGGTAGGCTTTCTTTATTTCATCATCGGTCGCACCTTTCTGCAAGCCGAGCACTTCATAATAATCTCTTTTTTCTGCCATAATAATCTTACCTTCCCGACAGAATTATCTGCCGTGTTTTAAAGTATTGCAAAATCAGCAATATGAGCCGAGAGTTCCCGGCTCATACGCAATGTTATTGATTAGTTAGCGTCTGTGTAATCAGCGTCAACCACATTATCATCCGAACCGCCTGCGGCATTTGTGCCTTCGCCCTGAACGTCTGTCTGAGCAGCCTCAGCCTGCTGTGCTGCAGCGCCCTGCTCCTTGTATATTCTCTCAGCTACTGCGTAGAATGCTGTCTGGAGCTCTTCCTGAGCCTTCTTGATAGCCTCAACGTCCGTACCCTTGAGAGCTTCCTTAAGAGCGTCGAGCTTGGGATTTACAGAATCCTTATCAGCCTGTGTAACCTTGTCGCCGAATTCGTTCATCGACTTTTCAGTCTGGTAAACCATCTGATCTGCGGCGTTACGAGCCTCAACCTCTTCCTTCTTCTTCTTGTCCTCAGCGGCAAATGCTTCAGCTTCCTTGACAGCCTTATCAATATCGTCCTTGCTCATATTTGTTGAAGCAGTGATGCTGATGTGCTGTTCCTTACCTGTGCCGAGATCCTTAGCGGATACGTTTACGATACCGTTGGCATCTATATCGAATGTTACTTCGATCTGAGGGATACCACGGGGAGCGGGAGCGATACCGTCAAGTCTGAATGTACCGATAGACTTGTTATCCTTGGCAAATTCACGTTCACCCTGTAAGATGTTAATATCAACTGAGGGCTGGTTATCCGAATAAGTCGAGAATATCTGGCTGTGCTTTGTAGGAATGGTCTTGTTTCTCTCAATCATTCTTGTGCAGACACCGCCTGCTGTTTCGATACCGAGTGACAGAGGAGTTACATCGAGCAGTAACAGACCTGTTACTTCCTTGTTGAGAACGCCGCCCTGCAGAGCCGCACCCATAGCAACGCACTCATCGGGGTTGATTCCCTTGAAGGGTTCCTTGCCTGTGTACTTCTTGACAGCTTCCTGTACAGCGGGGATTCTTGTAGAACCGCCGACTAACAGTACCTTGTCAATCTCGTTCATCGAAAGTCCGGAATCGCTGATTGCCTGCTTGAAGGGGCCCATTGTTGCTTCAACAAGGTCGGCTGTCAGCTCGTTGAACTTTGCTCTTGTGAGCTGAACGTTCAGGTGCTTGGGGCCTGTAGCGTCTGCTGTAATATAAGGAATATTTACGTTTACCGAAGGAGCGTTTGAAAGTGCAATCTTTGCCTTTTCTGCTTCGTCCTTTAATCTCTGCATAGCGAACTTATCGTTCTTGAGGTCGATACCGTCGCTCTTCTTGAATTCTGCTACAAAGTAGTCGATAAGACGCTGGTCGAAGTCATCGCCGCCTAAGTGATTGTTACCTGCTGTGGCAAGAACCTCCTGTACGCCGTCGCCTATTTCGATAACAGATACATCGAATGTACCGCCGCCGAGGTCGTATACAACTATCTTCTGCTCGTTTTCCTTATCAATGCCGTAAGCTAAAGCTGCGGCTGTAGGCTCGTTGATGATACGCTGAACGTTAAGGCCTGCTATCTGACCTGCGTCCTTTGTTGCCTGACGCTGTGAGTCTGTGAAGTATGCGGGAACTGTGATAACCGCATCTGTTACCTTTTCACCGAGGTAGCCCTCAGCCTCTGTCTTCAGCTTCTGAAGAATCATAGCTGAAATCTCCTGAGGTGTGTACTTCTTGCCGTCAATGTCTACCTTGTAGTCACTGCCCATGTGACGCTTGATCGAAATGACCGTTCTGTCGGGGTTTGTAACTGCCTGGTTCTTTGCGAGCTGACCTACAAGACGCTCGCCGTCCTTAGTGAAAGCAACAACTGAAGGAGTTGTTCTTGAACCCTCACTGTTTGTGATAACAGTAGGCTCGCCGCCTTCGATAACTGCTACACATGAATTTGTTGTACCTAAGTCAATACCTATTATTTTTCCCATGATAATTATCTCCTTACCGTAAGGTTCTTACAGAACCGTTTATTCTTCGGGCTTAAACCCATTTGATTGCTTTTTACTTTACGACTGCTACCATCGCAAAACGGAGAACCTTTTCTCCGATCTTATAGCCTTTCTGGAATGTGGCGGCTATAGTGCCTTCTTCCTTGCTGTCATCCTCAACCTGCTGTACAGCCTGATGATACGAAGGATTGAACTGTGCGCCGTCCGATTCGATCGTTTCAACGCCTAAGTTCTGAAGAGCCGTAACAAAGCTCTCGTGTATCATCTCAACGCCCTTCTTGTAGTCGGGGTCTTTGCACTCCGCCGCAAGCGCTCTGTCGAGATTGTCCATAACGGGTAAGAACTCCGTTAAGTTTCTTGCCGTTATCTCAGGAGAAAGCTCCATTCTTTCCTTGGCGGTGCGTTTTCTGTAGTTGTCGAATTCCGCCATGGTTCTCAGTAACTTATCCTTAAGGTCGGCAATTTCAAGATCCTTTGGATCTACCTTGATTTCTTCGGCTTTTGCTTCAGCCTTTTCTTCTGTCACCTCTCCGGTCTTTTCAGCTACTTCTTCAGTGGCTGTGTCTGCGGTCTGCTGAGTTTCTTCCTTGGTTTCCTTTTCTTTCTTACTCAAACTGAATCCGCCTCCTTTTCATCATTCTTTTCTTCCTCCTCGTCATTGCCTCCCGATAACGCATCGGTGACCTTTGACGAGAAATATTCAATATACGGGATCAGCTTCTTGTAATCCAGTCTTACAGGACCTATAACTCCGAAAGAACCTGCCTTTCGTCCGTCCTTGTTGAAGCTTGCCGCTATCAGACTGGAATTGGTAACGGCAAATGTATCGCTTTCGGCTCCGAACTTTATCTGTATGCCTGAGAACGTATCATCAAGCCAGCTGCAAAGCTCGTTCTTGCCGTCAAGTATCGTCGCTATCTGAGTGTTCGAGAAATCAGAACAGGTCAGCAGATTCTTTTCTCCGCTGAACTCTACCTGCTGCTGCATTTCAGCCGATATATCGACTACCGCCTTGAGAAGCGGCGATAACGTCATCATATATCCGCCCATTGCCTGCGTCAGTTTATCTATATATTCATCGGACAACTCATCAAGGTTTACGCCTTTGAGGTTCTCGTTTACAAACTGCGTGAAGAAATCCATCTGCTCGTTTGTAAGATCAAAGCTCAGTCTGCATACCCTGTTTCTGATATTGCCCTCGGAGGTTATCAGAAGAAGAACATACATTCTTTTGCCTGTGGGGATAACGTCTACCTTTGTTATGACCGAAAACTTGTTTACAGTGTTGGTAGAAACTATTGCACATTTCGTAATATCCGCAAGCGCCCTGGACGCATTGTCGATTATCTCGTCATCGGTGGCTCCGCCGATATCGTCAAATATACGGTCAATCTTTTCTTTTTCTTCATTGGGTAACTGTGCGGGTGCCATTACCTTTTCTATATAAAGCCTCAGTCCCTGATATGTCGGAAGTCGTCCCGAGCTGGTATGCGTATGTTCAAGATAGCCCTGCTGTTCAAGAGCCGCCATCTCATTTCTTATCGTTGCGCTCGACACCGCATTGTCAAGCTTCTCGGCAATAAGCTTTGAGCCGACCGCCTCACCGGTGCGTATATATTCGTCAACGATCGCTTCAAGGATCCTGAGTGTACGGTTTTCCATGTTTCTATCCCCTTCTTTCAGCGGCGTTCCGCTGTTTCCGGCTCGTTAGCACTCAATAATTTTCTTTGCTAGCACTCTACCTCTCTGAGTGCTAAACACAATATATCACACTTTTTGGACTTTGTCAAGAGGTTTTTGATTAAAATTTGCACAAATTATTATTAATTTTTGCGTACAAATTTGTGCGTTTACATTTTTTAGGGTTTTAATAACTTCTGTCTTAATATTGATGCGGATTTTTACGCATACTATTCATACCGCTTATGAACACAAACGACTTTTTATTCTGAAAGGAACTGTTATGGACAAAATTAATCCGAAAAAGCAAAACGAACTTATGAAAAAACCTGTTCCCGAAACTCTGGAGGAACGCAGTGAAACAGAAGAAATAATACTTGATAATTTCTGCGGTTGCTGTTCTTCAAACGACTGCACCGGACTTATTCCGTCAGACCCCGGCAACAGGACTGCCGCAGACGAATACCGCAATATCTGCCCTTATGCCGTACCCGATCCTGACGGCGTACCTTACCATGAAACAAATAATTCCGAAAGAAAAACTTTCGGCAAACCCGGCACTCACGGCGGAGTGTAATACATCAGACAGATATCCGTATAAAACGCCTGCCGTAACTGAATGTACCGGTCATATTATAAACAGCCGCCCCTACAAAATCGCAGGGGCGGCTGTTTTCATATATCCGTTTATATGTTCAGGTTTCCGTTATTTGATACCAAAGCAGTCTTTAAGCACTCTCTTTCCGCTTTCGGTAACAAATATACTTTCATACGCACTTTTCACCGCAACAGGCGATGCACCGTCCTCGTACAGGTTTACAATAAAGTCAGCCTCGATAAGTATCTGCAACTCCTTGCTGTCTATTCCGGTGTAGGTATGATGGTGAGCTATAAGATACATAACACGCTCTTTCACATCGTCATAACCGCCGACAGCATCCATTATCTGTGCGGCTATACCCGGCCCGAGCTCTTGCTGGATCTTACCGTCGTTTCTTCCGTACAGTCTTTCGCCCTCATGTATACCTATATCATGCAGTACAGCGGCAGCTTCAAGCACCTTCATGGCGTCATCGGGCAATCCCTCGCATACGCCTATCAGCTTTGCAAAGCTGTGTACCTTTATAAAGTGTTGTATACGCTTCGGGTCACCCTTGTCATATCCGATTGTCGCCGTTATCAGCTTTTCGTGCATACTACTCGCCTTTGCTTTCTTCCGCATCCTGTGGTTTGCTGTTTTCTTTGCTTTCCGTCTTGCTGTCGGCGGTACTTTCAGCCTTACTGTCTGCCGGACTTTCGTTCTTGCTCTCAGTATTGTTGTCCTTCTTTTCTACCGTTTTCAGCTTGGTATCGGATATCACCTTGACTTTATCGGCACTTGCGGTTATTATGCGGTTATCCCACATTGTAAGAAGATACGGCTTGTCACCGCCGATTATCTCACAGTCAAGCGTGTCATATTTCTCATCGTACAGCGTTATATCGCCAAGCGCCGTCAACTTTCCGTCAGCATAGCTGTAGAACTTACAGCGGCTTACCTGTGAGATACCGTCAAAATATACTATCGGTATTCCGATGATCGTCTTTCCGCCGCTCTCGCCGTATGCCAGCTTTGAAATGTCATCGCAGACGGGGCTTGTCAGATACTTGTTCCAGTCGCCGGGCGTACTGCTCTCTGCGGTTATAGTCACCTCAGCCTTCTTGTCACCGCCGACAGCGAGAACAA
>OMFC01000084.1_pt1 | contig 57388 bp, 46 predicted proteins | sample 1645531 | NCBI WGS metagenome assembly OMFC01 (sample SAMEA103958112, study PRJEB25191) | human gut metagenome | biome: human-associated habitat [ENVO:00009003]; feature: intestine environment [ENVO:2100002]; material: feces | place: Germany | collected 2013/2015 | reverse complement strand
TGCTCTTTATCGTATCATACTGAATTAGTTGATATTGATTTTTGTCCATCCAAATGCTATAATGTTTTCGAATATAGCAGACAGGCTCTCACATAGAGTGGCAAACTCTGCGAAAAATATTGACATATTTTTTGAAATCGGCGTATTGATGTGGACTCTCCACCCCGTACATTTACCAGTGCTACAGAGATTTGCCTGCACTTATGACGGATGCGTATCTGAGAGCGGATATGGAAGTTGCAAATCTAATGCATGTTGTGCGTAATCTGCATTAACAAACGCAACGAATCGGAAGAAGCGTCGTGGGTAATTTGGAGCCTATACTGGGAATATTTAATGAATGATCCCGACAAAACTATTTTCAGCTGGCGTTATTATTTATCCGGTTACTTTGGAACGGAGGTGCAAGAATTTCGGATGATGTAATTGGATCGAACGTTTTCTGGCCCTATTTGCGGTGTTTCCTGATTTTTTAAAACTTATCCCAAAAAGGAGAAAATATCATGAGCAAAATGAATAAGAAGCTTCCAGCGCTGTTTCTGGCACTTGTTCTGGTGCTGGGTATGACGGCCTGCGGCGGCAAGGCCACGGATGGCACGACCGGCAGTACGGACAACACTGTGACCGCAGAAGAGGAAGATCACAAGACGCAGAACACCAAGGTTGACCCTAATTCCCCAATCACCGAAGAAATGCTTCGCAACCATGCAGTCGCTCCGGCAGAAGACTTCACCTATGATGTAGAGGATGATGGTATCAAAATCAGAAGCTATACGGGCAGCGATACCGTTGTTGTCATCCCTGAAGAGATTGAAGGCAAGCCGGTTACGGCGCTCTATAATTATGTATTTGGCAATGACTCCCCGGTGCGGGCGGTGCTGATTCCGGAGAGCGTTAAAGAAATTGAAGAGGTATTTATCAACAATGAAACGGTGGAACTGGTCATTTGCGAGGGTGTGACAAGAACGCTGGGGCTGACCTTCGGCTTCTGCTCTAATTTGCAGCAGGTCATCTTCGGCAAGGACCTCCAGGAACTGGGAGGCATTGGCACCTTCGGTAACTGCTCCAAGTTGAAGGAACTCCACTTCACGCAGGCACTCACAAATATTGACGATGAACTGTGCTTTGAGGGCTGCGACAACCTCACCATCTACGGTCCGGCAGACAGCTATATTGAATCCTTTGCCAAGGAGTATGGAATTCCGTTCGTAGTGGAGTAACACATTTAATCTTCAAAAATTCCTCTTATCATGTATCTAAAGAAAAAACATCTGCCCAGCGGCAGAAAAGAAAAAAACCGCTGCTGGGCAGACCCATTTTCACGCTTAATTTATATTCACTGGTGGCGGTTTTGAGAAATCAAGGCCGCTGCTTTCTTTCTGTCATTCCCAGCAGTTAAAGGCATGGCGGCCCACGGGAGGACGCCGCCATGCTGTTTTACTATCATTATAATCTAATCCACTTCCACCGCTTAAAAAAAGCCTTGCCCCGCCACGGGAATATTCCGGCTATGAGTATGAACTATACCATGTAAGAAAACAACAAAACGCTTCAAATCGTCGCCCGGTAGGTTTACGACCTGCCGGGCGATTTTTGTCGATTTTCGCGGATTCTCATTTCCGGCAAAAAATCAGATAGAGGCAGGCTCATCGGCAGGGTCTTGCGGAACAAGCTTGCCGTGTACAGCTTCTTGAAGAATTGATTTTTTTAGTTGTTCGGGAAAATCATGTTGCTGATTAACGATTAAATCGTGCGCGTTTTCATAGGAAGCTAATAATGGTTCAAGCAGATATAATTTCTCAGTGATTCGCTTTTGCTCTGTAACGGGCGGAACAGGAATCAATACTCTATTTATAGTTCCAACAGCAAGTCCGGGCTGTGCAGTTGCTGTAGCGTATTGGTTGAGATTAAGTGCTTTGAGAAATATACAGGCCCATGAAACATTTGTGTTTGAAAATGTTGTGACACATACCGCGTGTTCGGTTGCGTAGAAATCACCTGTTGCCCTGTTAATATTGCCACATAACGCACCTTGCCGACCAATAATAGGATAATCACCCCTGTGATTTGACTCCTTAACATATCCTCGTATACCATTTCCACCATAGCATGGAACGGCATTTGCAAATGGCTTTTCACTTATGGATGAAGATGAGATATTTTTTCCTGCTTGAAGAAAAAACAATTCTCCTATTCGACACCACTCCCAGCTCTCCGGGATGTCAAACGGCACTTCATCTGCAATGCAGACAGGCTCATTTTTGCCGACCTTCTCATAAGGCAAATTATCGGAAAAGCCCAAGACAGTAATCTATGCGTATCGCGCTATCGACACAAAACGGTAAAGTGGATTTTATCCGCTTTGCCGTTTTTTCTTAAATTGTAAAATTTTCAAAACTGTATTCCAAAACGGCCTTGCGGATTCCTATTAGTATAGGGGATTTCAAAATCTTTTGCAAAACGGCTTTCCTCTAGTTTTATGAGTGGAAAATAAACAAAATCTATATTCTAAAATTAGGCAGTTCAACGAAATTTAAAAATCTGGTTGCCAAACAGCCATTTTAGATTGTTATAGGTAGAGGGGAACGTTGGAAAAATGAATTTTCTTTGAACTTTCAAAAGACCCGGTTTAAAAACACCCCTTAAAGTTTGTATAGGGTATAGGAAGTGTTTTCAAAAGTAAGCCAATTCACTACGGTATCACTGATGAAATTCCCCGATTCCTTACAAAGTCACATCGCACCTTGAAAATCGCATGAGCCACCCCAGCAGGATACCTCCGGTACTGAATGTGCATTCTGCGCGTCTTACCAGAAAAAACGTCGGAGAGAATCGGGCAGGAACGGGCTGGGACAGAGTGGACGGTAGTTAAGAGCAAGATTCGCCTTTGTATACGAAACCGCTCCTACGGGCGATTTTTCTACGGCGGCATCTTGATGGGGATTGTGCTCCCCATACCCTCACATCGTGCAAAATCACATGATTTTGCCTGTTGGTGGCCTGCCGCAGCAGGTCACAGCCGGAGTGCGGATGCACTGCCGGGAAAATCAAATTTTTGATTTTGGAAAGGGGACCCCATGCCAAGAACGAAGAAAAAAGTGAAATCTATCGTAAAGACAAAAGTAATCTCCGCACGAGTTACAGAAGTAGTACATGAACTTTTACACCAGCAGGCAGAAGATGCCGGAATGACCCTCTCTGAATTTGCAGCACAGATGCTGATGAAAGGCCGCGTGAATATCTCGTATGTGTTCTATGTCCACCCGGACGAGATCGAAGCTATCACACGGGAGATTGCCGCAATCGGGAACAACCTGAACCAGATCGCAGCGTTCTTCAACAGCGGCGGTATCCAGTCCCGTGCGATGCACGAAAACATCAACCATGCGATTTCCTGCATTTTTGAAATGCGGGAGCAGGTCGCAGAAATGGCAGGAAAGAACTATGGCAATCTTAAAGCACATCGTAAGTAAGAGTTCCAACTATGGCGCGGCGCTGGAATATCTGATTTTCAAGCATGACGAACTTCGGAAAGCTCCGATCCTTGACCAGAAAGGAAATCGTATCATGCGGGATGAGTTTTATCTGGACGGCCTGAACTGTGAACCTTATTCCTTCGATGCAGCCTGCCAGCAGCTGAACCGCGAATATCAGAAGAACAAAAATAAGGATGAAATCAAAAGCCACCATTACATCATCAGCTTTGATCCACGAGACAGCACAGAAAATTGCTTGACGGGTAAACGAGCACAGGAGCTTGGACTGGAATACGCAAAAGCAAATTTTCCGGGGCATCAGGCATTGGTCTGTACGCACATGGACGGTCACAATGGCAGCGGCAATATTCATGTCCATATCGTAATCAACAGTTTGCGAAAGCTGGATGTACCTAAGCAGTCCTTTATGGAGCGACCCATTGACTGCAAGGCCGGGTACAAGCACCATCTGACGAAAGACTACTTGAAACATTTACAGAAATCTCTGATGGATATTTGCATGAGGGAAAACTTGAATCAGATGGATTTGCTTTCCCCCTCTCTCTCGAAAGTTTCGGAGCAGGAATATTACGCTAAACGGCGCGGACAGATCAACCTAGATCTGACCAATCTGGAACTTCTTGGCGATGGGTTTACACCAGTAAAGACGACTTTTGAAACGGAGAAGGAAAAAATCCGAAATGCCATTACCGATGTAGCAAAACGATCTGTATCTTTTATGGACTTCCAAAACCTATTAAAGCTGGAATGCGGCATTCTGGTGAAAGACCATCGAGGGCAATTCAGCTATCTTCCGGCAGACAGAGAAAAATTTATCTCGGCCGGAACGCTGGGAACCAGTTTTGACCGGGAGCATCTTTTACTGCTTTTTCAGTGCAACGCAGCCGAGAAAGAAAAGCAGCAGTGGCGTGTCGATGATCCTATGGATGCGCTGTACATCAAGTCGAATCTCCGGCTGGTTGTAAATTTGCAGGATTGCGTAAAGGCTCAACAGAACTATGCCTATGCCCAGAAAGTCAAAATCTCAAATTTACAGAAGATGGCGCAGACCGTTCTCTATGTGCAAGAGCACGGATATGATTCATACGAAAAACTTTATGAAGCTGCCGAGAGTATTGACCGAAAAATGGCGACGGCTCGAAGTGATGCGAAACTCACGGAAGTCAAGCTGAAAAAGGTCAACGAGCAGATTCATCATTTGGGTCAGTATTTTTCTACAAAATCTGTTTATAGCGAATTTCTGAAAGCACCTAACAAGAAAATTTTTCGGCAAATCTATTTCGATGAAATTGCAAAATACGAGGAAGCACGTCAATTTCTAAAGCGGGATTTCCAAGACGAAAAATTCCCTTCGATGAAAGATCTCCGGGCAGAAAAAGAACTTCTGATGTGCACAAAGGATGCACGGTATGAAACATACCGCTACTTTCAAGAACGCAATGCAGAAATACAGACAATTCTTGCCAATGTGGATAGTATCTTTGAAACGGTAAAAGTGCAGCAGCGTGAACAGCAGCCGCGAGCCAAGAAGCGTAGCTACGATATGAGCTTGTAATCAGCAGGGTCTTCCACCCCGTACCCCGGAACCCTGCCGGATGCGTAAGCCCGTGCAGGGCTTTCCCATCCGGCAGGGACTTTTGAAAATAAGAAGGAGGTCAATTTTCAAGAACAACAATTTATTTGAAATCGTAAAACGGAATATCACTACCCGGCAGACCGCAGAAGCCTATGGCTTTCAACCCAACCGTAGCAGCATGATTTGCTGTCCATTCCATGCAGACCGCAATCCCAGCATGAAAGTGGATTCCCGGTTTCACTGTTTTGGCTGTGGAGCGGATGGTGATGTAATCGACTTCATCGCAAAACTGTTTCAGCTGTCCTTGCGGAAGGCGGCGGAAAAGCTGGTCGCAGATTTTGGACTTTCGGGGAATCCTGTTTTTCCACTACAGTATCCGAAAATTGTGGAATATAAAGGTCAAAACCCAATCCAAACATTGTACGAGTGCAGCGCGATTCTGGGTGACTGGCGCAAACGATTTGCGCCGAAGTCAGCAGAGGAAGAACTGCATCCCTGCTTTGTTGCCAGCCTGCATTATACTGATTACATCCAATATCTGATAGAGAATCGACATTTTCTCACCGAGCATTGGAAGGAGGTTCAACAGATTGCCCAACGAATCCGAAAATACGAGATCGACCATTTCCAACATCCGCAAAATGCTCTCGCAGGCTGAAAAAGGTGGTGTTCAGAACACGATTCAAAACTGTGTGACTGTTTTGCAGAACGACCCAGTTCTTGCAGATTCCATCCGGCTGAATCTGCTGAGTGAACGTATTGATATTGTAAAGCCGATGGGTTGGCAGCGTTCCGGCCCTACGCTGACCGACACCGATATGATGTACATTCTGCGCCGAATGGAAAAATATGGCCTGTACAGCGAAAAACGGGTGTCTGCAGCAATTCGCATTGTTGCCAACGAAAATCATTATCACCCTATCCGGGACTACTTGAATGACTTGAAGTGGGATGGCACAGAGCGGATAAGCCACGCTTTGCATCGCTTTCTCGGTGCGGCAGAAGATGAGCTTACCGCAGAAGCCTTGAAGATTTTTCTGTTGGGAGCTATCAAACGGGTGTTTCATCCCGGCTGCAAGTTTGAAATGATGCTTTGCTTGGTCGGTGGGCAGGGTGCAGGAAAATCCTCTTTCTTCCGGCTGCTTGCTATCAAAGATGAATGGTTCTCGGATGATTTGCGGCGAATGGACGATGATAATGTGTTCCGCAAGCTGCAAGGCCACTGGATCATGGAAATGTCGGAAATGATTGCGACTGCCAATGCCAAAAGCATCGAGGAAATCAAGAGCTTTCTCAGCAAGCAGAAAGAAACCTACAAAATCCCGTATGAAACACACCCGGCAGATCGTTTGCGGCAATGTGTCTTTGCAGGAACGACCAATCGACAGGACTTCCTGCCCCGTGACCGCACGGGAAACCGCCGCTTTATCCCCATCCCGGTGGATGCAACACAGGCTGAAGTACATATTCTGGATAACGAAGCGGAATCCCGTGCCTATATTGACCAGCTTTGGGCAGAAGCCATGACGATTTACAACAGCGGTGATTATAAGCTGACATTCAGCCCTGCCATGCAGGAAGCCTTGCAGATTTGCCAGAAAGATTTTATGCAGGAAGATACACAGGCGGGCATGATTTATGCGTTTCTGGAGGATTACACGGGTGACCGGGTATGTTCCAAACAGCTCTACGCTGAGGCACTGGGCAATCTGAATCTTCCTGCGGAGTGGGAAACCCGTGCTATCTGTGAGATCATGACTGCAGGAATTGTGAATGGCGAAATCAAGGGGTGGACAGCCCATAAAGCAGCCAAACGCTACCCGAAGTATGGCGTGCAGAAAGGATGGGAACGTGTAACCGCTGCAAAAGTGGAGGCAGACGGTTTTGTAGAACTTACAGACGAAGAAGCTCAGCAGATGGGATTTCCGTTTTGAAGGGCCATTTTACACAGTTGGTTACAGGTTTGGTTACACCCTGTATCTGCCAAAAAGCAGCATCATTCCACGTGATTTTCCTATCTGTAACCATGTAACCTGTAACCGATAAGAAAAATAAATACAGAAAATTGCCAGCATACCACCGTAGAAAAAGTTTTCTGTGGCGGTTACAGTCTGCTGGTTACAAACAAAAATACGGAGGTTTTGCCTATGAAAGAAGTTCGCGTTTGCGAAGCAATGAAGTCCCCGGTGGGGACTTTAAGCGAGGGAACGGTCTTGCATCAGCAAGATGGAGGGACCAAGTCCCGACAAGTTCGCGTTTGCACAGCGAAGCGGAGCAATGAAAGCCCCAGTGGGGCTTTTAAGCGACGGAACGGTCTTGCGCAGCAAGATGGAGGGACCAAGTCCCGACAAGTTCCGATTTGGGAGAAAAGCAATCTGACGCTGGAAGAAGCCGCAGCCTATTCCGGCATTGGTATCAACAAACTGCGCGAAATGAGCGATTCCAAGGACTGTACCTTTGTTCTCTGGAATGGTACGAAGCGGCTGCTGAAACGCCGCAGGCTGGATGAACACCTTGACCGATTATTTTCGATTTGACAATAAAAATGAAGTCGGCAGTTGAAAGCACCTCGGCGGTATGGTATGATTAAGCTGTAGGTTGCTTTCTGCCAACAATGGAGGACATAACGATGGCAGAAAGAAGAAAAGACTCAAAGAAGCGTGTTCTAAAGGAAGGTGAATATCAGCGCAGTAACGGAACGTATGAGTACCGCTGGCGCAGTGAAAACGGCAAGCGCAACAATGTGTACGCCAAAAGTCTGGAAGAACTTCGTGAGAAAGAAGCAGAGATTCAGCGTGACCGCAGTGATGGCATTCGTTCGGAAGCGCGGAACGCGACCATCAATGACATTCACGAGCAGTGGCTGCAACTGAAAAAGGGGCTGAAAGCCAACACACTGGTCAATTACGAGTATATGTACAAGATGTACGTATTCCCGGAGTTTGGAAAGCGGAAGGTCGGAAGCCTGAAAAAGTCGGATGTGCGGCGGTTTTACAATGGCCTTGTGGATTCGCAGCGTCTGAAAGTGGCAACGGTGGAGAACATCCATACAGTGCTGCATCAGGTGCTGGATTTTGCGGTTGAGGACGAGTATCTCCGCATCAATCCATCCGATAATGCGTTGAAAGAGTTGAAGCAGACGCACAATCTGGACAGCGAACGCCGCAAGGCTCTGACCGCAGGCCAGCAGAAGCTGTTGATGGACTTCTTGAAAAACAGTGAGAAGTACAATCACTGGCTTCCCATCATTACTGTGATGGTGGAATGTGGTCTCCGTGCTGGTGAGGCAACGGGTTTGCGCTGGGAGGACATCAACCTTGATACGGGTGAAATCAGTGTAAATCACACGTTGATTTATTACAGCCACCGGGAGAAAGGTTGTCTGTACGGAATCAATACACCCAAAACGGAAGCTGGAAATCGAATTGTGCCTATGACTCCGGCAGTCAAGGCTGCTTTTGTACAAGAGCGAGAGTATCAGAAGAAAACTGGAATTTCCTGCAAGGTGACGATTGATGGCTATACGGATTTTATTTTTGTAAACCGTTTTGGCGAGTGCCAGCATCACAGCACCATCAATAAAGGCATTGACCGTATCATCCGCGACTGCAACGAGGAACAGCTGGCAAAATGCGAAAGCGGTACAATTAAGCCGAAGAACCTTGTCCTGCTTCCGAAGTTTAGTTGCCATTCCTTGCGGCACACCTGCGCTACCCGGCTTTGCGAGGCCGGAATCAACATGAAGGTCATTCAAGACGTACTGGGCCACGCCGATATTACCACTACCATGAACATCTACACTGAGGCCACAAAAAATCTCAAGAAAAAGGAAATCGACAAGTTTGCAGAGTTCTTATCTGCAACCACGACATTTGAAGGAAAGGAGGAAAATGACTGATGGAAAATAAATCTGTAACCCTCGCAGCGCAGGTTCTTGCCCCGGCAGTGAGCGAGATTCGTTCTCTGCTGGAAGTTTCCCGTAAAAATGTAGCACAGCAGGTCAATCAGGAACTGCTGTCAACTTATTGGAAGATTGGTGAGATCGTTGTTCGTTGTGAACAAAATGACAGCATCCGTGCTGCATATGGTGAAAAGACCTTATCGCAGCTTTCCAGGGCGTTGACAAAGGAGCTTGGCAAGGGCTTTTCGCGCTCGAATGTTTACAATATGCGGCAGTTCTATCTCAGCTATCCAATTTTCCAGACAGTGTCTGGAAAATTGAGTTGGTCGCACTACTGTGAGCTGTTATCCATTTCCGATAAGGAGAAGCGCAGCTTCTACGAAAAAGAAGCGGTCAATTCTGGCTGGTCTGTCCGTGAAATGAAACGTCAGGTTGAAAGTTCCCTGTTTGAACGGCTGCTCTTGTCTCGTGGGGATGCCAACAAGGAACAAGTTTTAGCATTGGCTGAAAAAGGTGTGGACTACACAAAGCCGGAGGACATCATCAAGGACCCGTATGTATTCGAGTTTTTGGGACTGCCGGAAGAAAAGCCGTTCCTTGAAAGCGATTTGGAAGCAGCACTGGTGCGACAAATCGAAGATTTCTTGCTGGAACTTGGCCGGGGCTTTATGTTTGTCGGCACACAGCAGCGTGTCACAGTGAACAACACCCACTACTATGTGGATATGGTGTTCTACAATAAGATTTTGCATGCCTATGTGCTGATCGAGTTGAAAACCACCAAGCTTACGCCCGAAGCTGCCGGACAAATCAATATGTATCTGAACTACTACGCCGCAGAGGTCAACGACCCGGAAGATAATCCTCCTATCGGTATCATCCTCTGCACCGACAAGGACAGCGTAGCAGCCGAGTATGCGCTGGGCGGTTTGTCGAATCAGATTTTTGCATCCCGGTATGTCTTGTATATGCCGAACAAGGAGCAGCTTATTGGACAGGTGGAAGAAGTCTTGAAGCGTTGGCACTCTCACGAAAACGAATAAGTTTACCACCAGCCTTACCACTGACTTACCACCAATTTGAGAATAGCTGTAAACAGTTGCGTAGAGTTGCGAAAAATAAGACCTTTTTATCTTGCACAAACAAAGGCTTATGAACACTTGTAAACAGCTATAAATCACCACCAGTCAAGCTCCCGACAATGAAGTCATTGGATAAAAAAGACCAATAAAATCAAGGGTTTGCGGACTTCCAACTTGTATGGTACGACAGGAGTACGACAAAATAACCTATCTTAAAGGGTTAAAACAAACGATTTTAAATTAAAATCGAGTCAGTTCAAGTTCATATTTTGTACTATAAGGACATTTTTCTAAAAGAAATTTTAGAGGAATGTCCTTTTTTGTTATGGTCAACCGAACAAAATAAGAAAATGGAGGAAGTCAGTATGAACAGTACAGCGTTAGGAGCAGAAAAAGAAAATATTAACTTTATCAGTGAAGCACATGAGAAATTCTACTATGAAAAAATTCAGAAAGTTAGAGAAGCAGATGTATATCACAAGGCACTTTGCTATTGCATTGGAATGAACGAAGATACACGAAGAAATGTGGATAGAATTTATAATTTCAAGACTGGATGTGTAAAACCGGAGTGCCTGCATGAAGGCTGGCAGACCAGTGGAAGTGCAAAGGTTGTCAGAATGGCATTTAATCTGTATTGCAATGGGACACCGAGCGTGGATGATGAACAGGACACAGAGGAGCAGGTGGATGAGTGCCGGAGATATTCAGTAGAGGATTTGTTCTGCTGTTGCTATGCACCATATTTCTGGCAGGCAATACAGATTCGCTATCCGGAGTATGCCACATACAATAAAAATTTGTATGCAATGTTTGGAGGAAATGATTGATGTTAAAGATTCGGTTGATGGGAACAAAAAATGATATTACATGGTTCAAAAAAATCATGCAGAGACACCCAAAGGTAGAGGTTCTGGAAATGTCAGACCTCTATCCCAACAAGGGAACAGATAAATATTACAGATCGTATGTAGAAGTAAAAAAGAGCAATGTAAAAGAATAATAGTAGAATTTGGAGGAATTTCATCATGTGTAAAGTTATAGTAATCGGAAACCAGAAAGGTGGAGTTGGAAAGACCACCACAACAAGTAATCTAGGTATTGGACTTGCAAAAAAGGGGAAAAAGGTGCTTCTGATAGATGCGGATGCACAGGGAAGCCTGACAGCAAGTTTAGGCTTTCAGGAGCCGGATAAACTGGATGTATCTCTTGCAACCATTATGGCGAATATCATCAATGAAGAAGATATGGAGCCGGATTATGGCATCCTAAAGCACGACGAGGGTGTAGACCTTATGCCCGGCAATATAGAGTTGTCGGGATTGGAAGTATCACTGGTAAATGTCATGAGCAGGGAGCTTGTGCTTCGGACTTATATAGAACAGCAGAAAGAAAGGTATGATTACATTCTGATTGATTGTATGCCTTCCCTTGGCATGATTACCATAAATGCCTTTGCAAGTGCCGACGGCATCCTTATTCCGGTGCAGGCAGCATATCTGCCGGTAAAAGGTCTGGAACAGCTTATAAAGACCATAGGAAAGGTAAAAAGGCAGATCAATCCAAAATTGGAGATTGAAGGTATTCTGCTTACTATGGTTGATAACAGAACGAATTATGCAAAAGACATCAGTGCATTGGTTGTGGAGAATTATGGTAGCAAGGTAAGAATATTTGAAAACAGTATTCCGATGTCGGTAAGAGCTGCGGAGATTTCTGCTGAAGGTGTCAGCATTTATGAGCATGATCCAAATGGAAAAGTAGCGAGTGCCTATCAGTCATTGACAGAGGAGGTGCTTGCAGATGAATAAAACAGGAAGTGCCGCAAAGGTAAAACTGAACAGCTTCGATGATTTATTCGGAGATGGACAGCCACAGGCAGGAATAGAGCAGGTACAGGAAATTGCATTATCAGAACTGCATGAGTTCAAAGGTCACCCATTTAAGATACTGGACGATGAAAAGATGCAGGAGACGGTGGAGAGTGTCAGAGAGCATGGCGTGCTGATGCCGGGTATTGCAAGACCAAGAGCTGAGGGCGGCTATGAAATTATTGCAGGACACCGAAGGAGACATGCGTGTGAGCTTGTAGGACTTGATACAATGCCGATGTTTATTCGTAATTATACGGACGATGAAGCCACGATTATCATGGTGGACAGCAATATTCAAAGAGAAGATATTCTTCCAAGCGAAAAAGCGAAGGCATATCGCATGAAATACGAAGCCATGAAGCATCAGGGAAGCAGAGCAGGTGGACTTACGCTGGACGAACTGGGAGGAGCTGCAGGAGAGAGTGCAAAAACTGTTCAAAGATATATATGGATTTCACGATTATCGGAACCGTTGCTTGATATGGTGGATTCGGGGAAAATAGGCATTATGCAGGCGGTGGACATCTCGTTTTTATCAGAGGATGCACAGCAATGGGTATTGGTTGCCATACAGGACACCAATGCTGTCATAACCAAACAGCAGAGTGCCATGCTGAAGGAAAGTGACAAAAAAGGAGAGTTGACCTTTCCAATGGTGCGTATGCTTCTGGAGAAAGAAAAGCCAGTAGAGCGTAAGGTTGTTATAAAAACAGAACGCATTAACAGTTATTTCCCGGATACATACAGCACAGATGATATAGAAAAAATAATATTTCAGCTATTAGATAACTGGAAAAATACGCAGTAGGAAGGAGGAGACGAGAATGGGAGAAATTTTGCAGCTAGACTATTATTACGGAATAGAAGCGGAACAGTTCTCATTCTATCGTGTTCCACGCCTGCTGATAAAGGACGAGAGATTTAAGAAGCTGTCCAGTGATGCAAAATTATTGTATGGACTTATGCTTGATCGTATGTCGCTGTCTATGAAAAATGAATGGTTTGACGATGAAAATCGTGCATACATCATTTATACCATAGACAGCATTATGGAGGATTTGGGATGCGCTAAGGAAAAAGCTGTTAAGGTATTGGCAGAGCTTGATTCTGTAAAAGGAATTGGTCTGGTAGAAAAGGTGCGCAGAGGACTTGGAAAACCGGATATAATTTATGTGAAAAATTTTGCTTCAATTTCAGAGCAGATGGACGAAAAAGAGCCTGCTAATGCTGATGAAATCACAGAAGTCGGAAAATCGAACTTCAAGAAGTCAGAAAATCGAACTTCTGGAAGTCAGAAAATCAAACTTCAAGAAGTCAGAAAATCGAACTTTCGGAAGTCAGAAAATCAAACCTCTGGAAGTTCGGAAATCGAACCTCAAGAAGTCGGAGAATCGAACCCTAATTATACTAACTATAATCAGACTTATATGAATCAGACTAATTATAACCATACTGAGGAGAGTTATAACAATCCTATCAATCAATCTGCAACAGAAAAGCCACAAGATGATGTGATTGATTCGATGGATGATGCACAGGCATACATAGAACTGATTAAAGAAAATATCAATTATGATCATCACATGAAGTATGATGGTTATGGTGAAAAAGAACTTTATGACGAATTATTTGGGATAATCTGCGAAGTAGTGTGCGTAAAGAGAAAATCAATCCGAGTTGCAGGTGAGGATTATCCGTATGAGCTTGTAAAATCCAGATTCTTGAAACTGAACAGCAGTCATCTGGAATATGTGATTGGTTGCATGAAAGAGACAACGACAAAGATTACAAATATCAAAGCGTATATGATAACAGCACTTTATAATGCACCAACTACGATAAATCATTTCTATCAGCAGGAAGTGCAGCATGATATGTATGGAGGTGGATGGCATGAAAAGGGTATTATTTAAGGTGATTTTGCCGCTGGCATTTGTTGCAGTATGGCTGAATATGTGTTACTGGATATGTCTGGGAGAGAACGGAGTAAACTGGTTTCAATTCTGGATTATGAGTGGATTTCCATTCGGCATACAAAAGATGCTCGTACTGCTGATACCTCGCAATTTTGGAATTGCAGGGAGCATTGGAGTGTTGGCACTTGACGCAGTCATAGGCGGCATGATCGGAGTGATTGTCCTTGCAATAAAAATTATTGCAATCATTAGGGAAGTAATCAATATCATAATGGAACTTGCAGGAAAGAGAATTTCTTGCTGAACAGGAGCAGGTATGAAATGAAAGTTTTTATACCTGCTTATTTTATAACTTCTGGTCACAGCGTCCAGAAGTGGAAAGGAACTGATATGGAATCAATGAGAGACACCAAGCGTATCATGGAGCGTGAAATCAAAAAAGGAAGCACACCATTATCTTTTGAACAAATGGAGATTGATACAAATAATTATCAAGAGATTACTTCTGTGGAGAAGCTGACACAGGTATTGCAGTACCTTCACAGGGTAGGCAATTACAAGTCTTTAGCGGGAAAAACGGTGATCAATAATGTTTACACTTTTATGCGTGGAAGGACACCTGATTTTACCAGAGCAAGAAGTATATTTGACCGGGAAAAGATATATCATCAGATGCTCCGGCAGGAAAGGAAGATGAGGCCTACTTATGAGGGAGACTGCTATATCGAAACAGCAAAGTGCTATTTTTCATTGCCGGAGGAATGGGAAAAGCATAAAATGATATATCTGAATAATGATGCGTATGGTTTTATCCTGTCGAATAAGTATATCTTGGGATTGTATAAGTATTGCAGGGAAGCAAGGCGGGATATTGCAATGGAAGCTCATGAAATACCGGAGAATACAAATACTGTTGTTCAACGGCTGATAAACATGGAAAATCTGGAAGTGTTATCACATTGTCTGCTGCTCGATGATGTATGGATAGAAGATAATCTGATCGGTGCAAAGATGTACACGATTTTCAAGTTAGGAATTTCTTCTCAAAGCACAGCTTTTCTGCTATAATGGGCATTAGCTTATTATGTCTGGAGGAAATGAATATGTGCGATGAAAATATGAATTTAGAAGAACAGGTTACTGAGCCTGTTGAGCCAAAGGTGGAAACAGAACCATTATTTGAGGAAATGGTGGATTTTGATACATTCAGCAAGTCAGATTTCCGTGTTGTAAAAGTAAAAGAATGTAGTGCTGTGAAGAAAAGCAAAAAGCTGTTACATTTTGTTTTAGATGATGGCACAGGAACAGACAGAATTATTCTCTCTGGAATCCATGCATATTATGAACCGGAGGAACTGGTCGGAAAGACATTACTTGCAATTACAAATTTACCACCTAGAAGTATGATGGGAATTGATTCCTGTGGTATGCTTTTATCCGCTGTTCATACAGTAAATGGAGAGGAAAAGCTTAATTTAGTTATGCTGGATGATGCAATTCCGGCAGGTGCAAAGCTCTACTAATCAAAAAGAATATAGAAAAATATACAGCGTTAAGGCAGATATGAGATCGAAAGATTTTGTATCTGTTTTTTTATTGCAACAACTTCTGGTCACGGCGTCCAGAAGTGGAAAGGAAAAGGAAATGAACAGAAAAGATGTGAAGAAATTATTGCTTGCTGTTATTGCTGTGGTAATTGTGGCAAAAATAGCAAGAGACATTATGAAAGCGAGAAAGCAGAAAGAAAATATTCCTGCTGATATATTCGAGGATTTTTATGAGGAAGAAATGAACTGGTGGGATAAAGACCTTGAGGAAGGGGAGGAGCAGTAAGTATGGCAATGAAAACACAGCTTCACAGGCTGTTGGTTCCACCCTAAATCAAGTTGGTGCAGATAAGGAAGGAGGTACACCGTGCAGGAGGAAACAACACAGAAAACCATTGCTCTTGCAATCAAGACTTCCAAACTGACCGCAAGCGTGTTACAGAAGGCGATGAAGATGTATCTGGAACACCAGAAGCATAAGGAGCCTTCCCATGGGAAAATCCCGGTAAAAAAGCTGGTCGGTCAGGGAGAGGGTGCAAAGTCCATTGAGGTTACGGATAGCAATATTAAATCCTTTGAGCGTGTTGCAAGGAAATATAATGTCGATTTCGCAGTAAAAAAGGATAAGACCATGGAACCACCCAAGTATCTTGTATTTTTCAAGGGCAAAGATGCCGATGTGATTGCACAGGCATTCAAGGAATTTGTAAAAGTTAATGAGAAAAAACAGCAGCGTCCGTCACTCAGACAGAAACTGAAAGGACTTCAGAAGATGATCGCACAGAATAAGAATAGGGAGCGAAGCAGAGAGAAAAATAAGGACAGGGGACAGAGCTTATAAGCAAGGTCATTGACGGGATTGTGAAAGATTTGCAGTCAATTCCGAAAACTCTCAAAGAAAAAACAAAAGGGGTAAATAAAAAGCAGCTTGCCCTGAAATGTGCTCCCTATGTGATCTTCGGGTATGTTCTGAATAAGGTTTCATGGCTGTATGGACAGCAGGCAGGTGATAACACCTTGCAGAAGGTGTTGGACACAATCAATGGGATTGGAGGTGCGTTCCATAATCCGCTACCAAGTTTTCTGCCGAGGGATTTACTGGTAGGAGTGGGATGCGGAATAGGATTTCGTATGGTAGTTTATTATAAAGCGAAAAATGCAAAGAAATTCCGGCAGGGAGTGGAGTACGGTTCGGCAAGGTGGGGAACTGCCAAAGACATAGAGCCTTATGTCGATCCGGTATTTGAAAACAACGTGCTTTTAACGGCAACGGAGCGTCTTATGATGTCCGGCAGACCAAAGCAGCCGAAGTATGCAAGGAATAAAAACATTCTTGTGATCGGTGGTTCCGGTTCCGGTAAGACACGCTTTTTTGTGAAGCCGAACCTTATGCAGATGCACAGTTCCTATGTGGTCACTGATCCGAAAGGCACTGTGCTGGTCGAATGCGGCAGGATGCTGTCTAAGAATGATTACCGGATTAAGGTGCTTAATACCATTAACTTTGCAAAATCAATGCATTACAACCCTTTCGCTTACATCCGGAGCGAAAAGGACATTCTGAAACTCGTAAACACAATCATTGTAAATACCAAAGGGGAAGGACAGCAAGCCTCTGAGGATTTCTGGGTAAAAGCCGAAAAGCTCTATTACACGGCACTGATCGCATATATCTGGTACGAAGCACCGGAGGAAGAACAGAATTTTTCCATGCTGATTGATCTGGTGGATGCCAGTGAAGCAAGGGAAGATGATGAAAATTTCAAAAATGCGGTTGACCTGCTGTTTGAGGAGCTGGAGCAGAAGAACCCAAACCATTTTGCGGTAAGGCAGTATAAGAAGTATAAACTTGCCGCAGGAAAGACAGCAAAATCTATTCTGATTAGCTGTGGTGCGAGGTTGGCACCATTTGACATCAAGGAGCTGCGTGACCTGACTGCTTATGATGAACTGGAGCTTGATACATTGGGGGAGAAAAAGACAGCACTGTTTGTCATTATCTCCGATACCGATGCCACATTCAATTTTATTGTAAGTATCATGTATTCGCAGTTATTCAACCTGCTTTGTGACAAGGCAGATGATGTATATAACGGGAGACTGCCGATCCACGTCCGGTGCTTACTGGATGAGTTTGCGAATATCGGGCAGATTCCACAGTTTGAGAAGCTGATTGCTACCATTCGTAGCAGGGAAATATCAGCTTCTATTATTTTGCAGTCAAAGTCACAGCTTAAGGCTCTGTACCGGGACAACGCTTCCACGATTGAAGGAAACTGCGACACAACCCTGTTTCTGGGAGGAAAAGAGAAAGATACTCTGAAAGACTTGGCAGAAATCCTTGGAAAAGAAACGATTGACCTTTATAATACCTCGGATACGAGAGGTACGAGCCAGTCCTACGGTCTGAATTATCAAAAGACTGGAAAGGAGTTAATGAGTCAGGACGAGATTGCGGTCATGGATGGCAGCAAGTGTATCATGCAGCTTAGAGGTGTGAGACCATTTTTCTCAGATAAATTTGATATAACGAAGCATAAGCAGTACCCACTGTTATCCGATTATGACAAAAAGAATGAATTTGACATTGAAAAATACGTGAAGAACCGCAACAGACTTCGTTTTAAGAGGAATGATGTGGTGGATGAGGTATGCGATGTCGGAGAAATCACAGCTTAACTTCTGGTCACAGCGTCCAGAAGTGACTTTACAACTAAATATTGGAACTATTGTTATGGGAGTTTTTCTGAAAAATCACAAATCAGAACAGCTCCCTTTTTTCATTTAATTTTCAAGCAAAAGGAGACAAACAAATGGGCTTTTTTACAACATCAGTAACAGGACTTAAAACAGTAGTAACCGCTATCGGAGCAGGTGTAGGCGTGTGGGGAGTTATCAATCTTCTCGAAGGATACGGAAATGATAATCCAGGTGCAAAATCACAGGGAATCAAGCAGCTTATGAGTGGCGGTGGCATCATTATTGTGGCACAGACGGTAATCCCACAGCTTACCACACTGTTCTCATAATTCATGGGCGGGATCATTGATAAGATTACTGAATTCATAAAGGAACTGTTGCAGGGATGGGTGCTGACAAACTTTGAAACCATGTTTACCGATGTCAACGACAAGGTAGGCACGATTGCAGGGGAGGTCAGCAAAACTCCCAGCACTTGGAACTCCGGTATTTTTGACATGATAAAAACCCTGTCCGATAACGTGATGATCCCCATAGCGGGCATGATCATCAGTTTTGTACTCGTCTACGAGCTTATTTCCATGGTTATTGACAAGAATAACCTGCATGACTTCAATACAGCCATTTTTATCCGCTTTTTTATGAAAGCGTGTATTGCAGTCATGCTGTTAAGCAAGACTTTTGACATTGTCATGGCGGTATTTGATGTGGGAAGCCATATCGTAAATTCTGCCGCATCAGCGATTACCGGAAGCACCAGTATTGATGTTTCAAGCACGCTGCAGACGATGTTCAATGAGCAGTTTTCGGAGATGAGCATAGGCGAGCTGTTAGGACTGGGGATGGAGACCATGATCGTCAGTTTATGTATGAAAATCATGTCAGTCCTTATCACCGTCATTCTTTATGGGCGAATGATTGAAATATACCTTTATGTATCAGTAGCACCCGTTCCCTGTGCAACCGTAACCAACCGGGAATGGGGAACGATAGGAACTAATTATTTTAAGGGACTTTGTGCCCTTGCATTTCAGGGATTTTTTATGATGGTGTGCGTCGCAATCTATGCGGTGCTTGTGGCTGGTGTGGCAGTGTCCGACAACCTGCATACGGCACTCTGGTCTGTGGCGGCATATACCGTGATTTTATGTTTTTCCCTGTTTAAGACAGGTTCGCTGTCAAAATCTATCTGGAATGCGCACTAAGGGAGGAACGATATGGCAATATCCGTGCAGGTGCCAAAGGATTTGTCCGGTATCAAGACAAAAGTGGCACTGAACTTGACAAAGAGACAGATCATCTGTTTCAGCGGTGCGGCAGTAGCCGGGATACCCTTGTATTTTTTAACCAAGGGACTGATCGGAACATCAGCCGCATCACTTCTTATGATGGGAGCAATGCTTCCATTTTTCTTTTTTGCAATGTATGAGAAAAACGGGTTTCCGGCGGAGAAGATTTTGTATTTTATGCTCCGGCAGAAGATACTCACACCGGGCATAAGACCATACCGGTCGGAAAATTTATACAAGCAGTTGGAAGAAAAAGAAAAATTACGAAGGGAGGTTCGTTATCTTGAAGAAAAAGCAAAAGGCAGAACCGGAAAGCCGCAGAAAAAGCAGTTATCAGGGCAGTAGCAGGAATAATAGCAAAAGCGGTGGTCTTACCTTTTCAGAGAAGAAGCGTCTTATACAGTTGAAACATATTTTATCGGGAAAGAGCAATGAGAAAGAAAAGCCGACTACCGCACAAAGGACGATCACTTTTGAAAAGATGTTCCGTGATGGTATCTGTCAGGTCAGCCACCGTTATTATACAAAGATGGTGGAATTTTTTGATATAAACTATGAGCTTCTGGAAGTGGATGACCAGGCGGACATACTGGCACAGTACAGCAAGCTTATCAATTATTTTGATCCGTCTGTGAAGTTTGAACTGGTGCTTTTCAACAGGCAGGTCAACGAGCAGATGCTTACAGAACAGTTTGACATTCCGTGGCAGGAGGATGATTTTAACGACATCCGTGAGGAATACACGGAGATGTTAAAGAAGCAGGCGGCAAAGGGCAACAACGGTATCATCAAATCAAAATATCTGATTTTTGGTGTAGAAAGCAACGGCTACAAGGAAGCCAAGAGCCGCCTTAACAACATTGAAAAAGATGTCATACGGAACTTAAACAACATAGGAACCCTTGCGAGGGGACTGGACGGAAAGGAAAGACTGCGCATCCTGCATGAATATTTTAATCAGGATACGATGGAGCCTTTCCGTTTTTCATTTAAGGATTTGGCAGAATCCGGTAAGTCGGTCAAGGACTATATTGCACCGCCGGGATTTGATTTCCGCTATCCGAACCGCTTTAAGTCAGGGAATATGTATGGCTGTGTGTCCTATCTGGATATTATCGCACCGAAGTTTACGGACGAGCTGATCAAGCATCTTCTGGATATTGATGCTAATCTTACGATTTCCATGCACATGCAGACGGAAGATCCGGTAAAGGCAATCAAGAAGTTAAAAGCGGTCATTTCCAATATCCAGAAGATGAAGATTGAGGAGCAGAAAAAGGCAGTCCGAAGCGGTTACGATATGGATATTCTTCCAACGGATATTGTGACCTATGAAAAGGATACGCTGGAATTTCTGGATGATTTGAATACGAGCAATCAGAAGATGATCAATATGACATTCCTTATTACCTGTTATGGCAGAACCAAGCGGGAACTGGAGAGCTTAATGCAGAGAGTGTCCGGTATCATTCAGCAGGCAAACTGTGACCTCAGATGTTTACAGTATTTACAGGAGCAGGGCCTTATGGCATCTGCACCGATTGGGTGCAATGAAACCGGAATTGAGCGTACCCTTTCCACAAAGAGTACCGCAATCTTAGTACCATTCTGCACACAGGAATTATTTATGCCTGCACCGGCAATCTATTACGGATTAAATGCACTCAGCAACAACATGATCATGGCAGACCGCAAAAGGCTCCGTACACCAAACGGAGTTATCTTAGGTACTCCCGGAAGTGGTAAGAGTTTTAGTGCAAAGCGTGAGATTTTAAGCTGTTTTCTTATCACAAAGGACGATATTATCATCTGCGATCCGGAGGGAGAGTATTTTGCTCTTGTGGCAGCACTACATGGACAGGTGGTAAAACTTGCCACCAATTCCAAAGACTATCTGAACCCTATGGATATACAGTTATCCCATAAGGGGGATAAGGAAGCGTTAAAGCTGAAATCCGATTTTATCATTACATTGTGTGATCTGATTGCAGGTGGCAAGGACGGTCTGGAGAATGATGAGAAAGGTATCATCGACGAATGCATCCGTCATATTTACGATAAATATTTTGAAAATCCGGTGCCGGAAAATATGCCGCTGTTGGAGGATTTATATGATGCCCTGTTAGCACACAAAAATCCAAAGGCAGAGCGTATCGCAAACAGCCTTGTGCTGTATGTGCATGGTTCACAGAATTACTTCAACCACCATACCAATGTGGACAGCGGCAACCGTATCATGTGCTTTGACATCAGAGACTTGGGAAATCAGTTGAAAGAGCTGGGTATGTTAATCGTGCAGGATGCGGTTTGGAACAGGGTATCGCAGAACAGGGAGCGAAAGATTGCTACCCGTTATTACTGTGATGAGTTCCACCTTCTTCTGAAGGAGAAGCAGACAGCTATTTATTCCGTGGAAATCTGGAAGCGTTTCAGAAAATGGGGCGGTATTCCGACAGGTTTGACGCAGAACGTGGGCGATTTTCTTCGTTCTGAGGAGATTGAAGGTATTTTGGGTAACAGCGATTTTGTGTATCTGTTAAATCAGAATGCCAAAGATCAGGCAATTCTCGCTGATAAACTGGGACTATCTGATAAGCAGCTTTCCTATGTCACCAACTCCGAGCCGGGAAGTGGTCTGATACTGTTTGACAATGTGGTAATTCCATTTGTAGACAAATATCCGACAGACACCAAGACTTACAGAATTATGAATACCAAGCCGGAGGAATCGGTGCAGAAGGAGGACGCAATATAAAATGGCAGAAAAAAGACAGAAGAAGCAGGCAGTAAAGGCATTTGAAAAAGAGACATTTTCCAAGGATAAGGAAGTGACTGGAGCAAAACACACAGAACACAGGCAGGATAACACCTTTCCTACGGAAAATCATTTTCATGCCAATGAGAAGCCTGTGAGCAATCTGCCACGGGATGCGAACCATGGCAGTGATACAAAAAATGTAACTTCTGGTCACAATGTCCAAAAGTCGGAAACTGGAGCAGAGAGAAAAACGGGCAATAAAAAGAAATATTACCGTCAGTTGCAACAGCAACAGAACACTTCTGGTCACAATGTCCAGAAGTCAGAAGCCGATGCGGAAAAGGCATTCTTAAAGGAAAACAGTTTCATGCAGGAGGAACAGCCGGGGGATTCTGACAGCACGATGGAAAATGAGGTTCATGTCAGGGACACCTACCAACGGTCTGAGGAAAAAGGAAAATATCACAAAGGGCGTGTGCAGAGAGAACACGCACACAGAGAGCGTGCGAAGTCAGAAAATACAAAGCAGTCCGATTATGGAGATTTCCAGACAAAGGATGCCACATTTTCGCAGGGACAGGCGGAAGAATTTACCGACAAAAAAGTACAGAAGGCTTTTGATAAGTCGGAAAAGAGTCGTCAGAAGTTACAGAAAGCAAAGGACAAGATGCCGAAAAAGCGGCAGTATGAGATGAAACGTGTCTTTGATGAACAGACCGGAAAAGCAAAGTATGTGGTGGTTCCGGTGGAAGTGGAGAAGCCATTCAAGCCTGACGGACTTGGAAAAGCTGCGGTTCACAAACTCCAGACCGAAAATATGTATTTTGTGCATCGAAAGATTGCAGAGACAGAAAAGGATAATTCTGCTGTGGAGGGTGCACATAAGACAGAACAGCGTGCAGAAGATGTTTACCATTACATGAAATATCACCGCAAGAGCAAGGCACAGAGAAAGCGTGACCGATTAGAGCGATTGCAGAAAAAACAGGTCACAGCGGATATGAAGCTGGAGTATGAGAAATTCATCAGTGAAAATCCACATCTAAAGGGCAACAGTCCAAAGAAGCAGTTGCAAAGGCAGCTACAGAAACAGCGTATCAAGCGTGAGTATGCCAAGGCAAGGCGGGCAGGAGCAGAAGCCAAGACTGCAAAGGAAACATTTACAAAGACAGCCAATGCTGCAACCAGCATTGCAAAGAAGTTACAGGAGATTGCCACAAAAAATAAAACACTGATTATCACAGTGGGTATTTTTGCTCTTCTGCTTATTATGATCATGTCGGCATTATCAAGCTGCGGTTCCATGTTTACCGGAACTGTGACAACAACGATGGCAAGCACATATCTTAGCCTTCCGGCAGAGATTGATGCAGCAGATTTATCTTTTACAGAAAAGGAAATGGAGCTGCAAAACAAGATTGACCGGATTGAAACTGATTATCCGGGATATGATGAATACGATTATAACCTTGGTGCAATCGGGCATGATCCATATACACTGATCAGTTATCTTTCCGCAGTCCATACGGAATTTACTGCCGCAGAAATGGAGAGTGAAATTCAGGAATTATTTGATGCCATGTATTCCCTTACTACTGAGGAAGTGGAGGAGACACGGACAAGGACAGTCACAAAGACCGGAACCAGAACAGTTACAAATGCAGATGGAAGCATCAGTACCGAGGAATACGAGTATGAGGAGGAAGAAGAATATATCGTAACAATCCTTCGAGTCACTTTAACGGTCACACCTCTTGAGAGCATTGTTGCCGGACGTATGGATACGGAACAGGCAGAAATCTTTGCCGCCTACACGGAGACAAAAGGCGGGTTACAGGTATTTGGAACACCCGTGGATTACTACTGGTACTACTATATCAGCAGTTATTATGGCTACCGGAAAAATCCAAACACAGGAGACGAGGAGATTCACAGGGGTGTGGATATAGCAGTACCGACTGGAACCATGGTACATGCAGCACATGATGGAACGGTTATGGAAGCAGCTTACGATTCCTATTATGGGAATTATGTGGTGATTACGGACAGTAAGGGATATACCACAAAATATGCCCACATGGACAGCTTAAATGTGTCCGCAGGGCAGAGTGTAAAAAAAGGTGACAATATAGGTAAAAGCGGAAATACAGGAAGCAGTACCGGAAGCCACCTTCATATCGAGTGCTTGTATAACGGGGAGTATTATAACCCGTTATTTTATTTTGAAGCAGGAGAACAGACCATTTATGGAGAAACACCGGGCGGCACCGGAGGAGGAACCGGCAATGTGATACCACCGGAATCTTATGATGATGCAACCGTACAGACGCTTATGCGGGAAGCAAACAGGTATCTGGGAATGCCATACACCTTTGGAGGAACAGCTCCGGCAAGTTTTGATTGTTCTGGCTTTGTATGTTGGGTATTTACAAACAGCGGCGTACATAACCTGCCAAGAACCACCGCACAGGGCATTTATGACCAGTGTACTCCGGTATCAGCGGCAGACGCAAAGGCAGGGGATATTATCTTTTTTACCGGAACTTATAATGCGGGACGTCCGGTTACACACGTTGGCATTTACTGCGGAAACGGTACGATGGTGCATTGTGGCGATCCAATCCAGTACACCTCAATCAATACCTCTTACTGGCAGAGCCATTTTTATGGTTTTGGAAGATTGAATTAGCGAAGGGAGGAATTATTTTTGTCAGTAGAGCGAATCAATTCACAGCTTAAAAAGGTCAGGGAGCAGATAGCACAGCTACAGGCAAAGGAAAAAGACCTTGCAGAGCAGAAACAGATGGCGGAGGATGCCGAAGCCATGAAGATCATTCGGAAATATAAAATCTCATCCGAGCGATTGCAGATGCTTAATAAGCTCAGTGAGGATGAAGTCAGAAATCTATTACAGAAACGGGAACAGGAAAAGGAGGATTCGACTAATGAAAAACAGGAGATTATCGGCTAGGGCAGTGGTGTCCCTTATGCTATCGGCAATACTTTTTTGTATGCCGATTGGGGCATTTTTTGCCAACAGGGCAAATACTGTGGAGGTTCATGCGGAGGATACCGCAGAGCAGAAAACAGAGAGTGCGGCAGAAGAAGGCAGTGCAGAAAGCACAGCGTCCGGCACTGATAACAAGGACAGTTCCGGTAGTGGAGAAAATCATACAGAGCAGTCCACGGAGAATACAACAGAAAATTCCACAGAAGGCACAACTGAGGAGACACAGCCTGCCGCAAAATGCACCTGCAAGGAAAAATGCAGTCAGTATGCAGTAAATGAAGATTGTGAGGTGTGTGCAAAGGATTACAAGGAATGTGCCTATATCAATCCGAGTGTAAAAATCACAATCAATACACCGTCTGGATGGCATAATGATACCACTAAGGTAACTGTCAAGGTGGAAGATACGATAGTTTCCGGTAATTTTACCATTCAGACAGTAAAGGCAAAAGTCGGACAGAATGGAAGCTGGACGGACATTACCGAGGATATGCACATAGAGATTTCCGAGAACAGCACCATTTATGTGCAGGTCACAGACCAGAAGGGCAAGACCTACGAGAAAAACCGCTACATCAAGTGCTTTGATTTTACAAAGCCTACCTTAAATGCGGCAGTCAGCGACGGTCTTTTGAGCATTCAGGCACATGATACGGATTCCGGTATCAAGGCAATCTATGTCAATGGCTATGAGTTTACAGAGCATACGAATGGAGCCTTGAATATCCGTCTGCAACAGTTCGATGCAGGGTATCAGTATTTCACGATTTCTGCCATGGATAATGCAGGAAATACCTCTGAAATCTATAAAACAGCCAATCCGTATTACACCGATCCGGAGAATAAGGACAGCAGTGAAAAAGATCCGGCACAGCAGCTTCCGGTGGATGCGTCTGCAACCAAGCCAAGCTCTGCAACCGCACAGGTTACGGAGCATACGAAAACGGATGTGAATGGAAATACAGTTTCCCAGACAGGCAGTGGAACAACTTCAAGCAGTTCCGCAACAGCAAAGCAATCTCCAAGTACGGGAGATATTTCTAAGGATGCAGACCAGAGCAGTGACAGCCAGACCACAGAAAAAGGCAAGGAATTTTACACAATCCAGACTGCATCAGAAAAGGTATTTTATCTTGTGATTGATCGTGATGGGGAAGATGAAAAGGTGTATTTCCTTACAGAAGTCAGTGAAAACGACCTGCTGAATACCACAGCGGATAACAGCGAGACACTTCCGAAAAATTCAGCGGCATTGGAATCTGCAATCCCTACCAAAGACAGCGCATTATCAAACAATAATGCTGATACCACAGGAGATAAAACACAGGGAGCAGAAAGTGTTGAGGACAGCACCGAAGATAGCACGGAAGATACAAGTGAGCCGAAAGAGGATACCGCAAAAGCAGATGGTTCCGGCTTTACATATATTTTAATGGGCATTGCTGCGGTAGCTGTGATCGGAGTGGTATATGTTGTGAAATCCAAGAAGAAAAAGGAAAACTTCATTGATGAGGATGAAGATGAGGACGAGCTTGACGAGGACTACGATTATGATGACGAGGAAGAAACCGAGCAGGATTCCGACGAAGCATTCATAAATGGTGGTGATGATACAGAATCAGTAGACACAGACGAGAATGACAATGAAGATAACAACAACGAGAATGATGAAGAAAATGGGGAGGAATAGAGATGGAGCTTGTAATTGCAGAGAAGCCGAGTGTGGCACAGAGCATTGCGGCAGTTCTTGGTGCCACACAGCGTAAGGACGGATATTTGGAAGGCAATGAGTATCTGGTATCATGGTGTGTGGGACATCTGGTAGAACTGGCACAGCCGGAAAGCTATGAGGAAGCATGGAAGAAATGGAGCTATGAGAGCCTTCCAATCATTCCGCAGGAATGGCAGCATGAAGTGAAAAGTGATACAAAAGCACAGTATCAGATTTTGAAAAAGCTCATGCATGATGACAGGGTAGATGCTGTTGTGTGTGCAACCGATGCCGGAAGGGAGGGAGAATTGATTTTCCGCCTGACCTACAACATGGCAGGGTGCAGAAAACCGATGAAGCGGTTATGGATTTCTTCTATGGAGGAGAGTGCTATCCGTGACGGCTTCCATAATCTTCGCCCAGGCAGCGACTATGATAACTTGTATCATTCAGCATTATGCAGGCAGGAAGCAGACTGGCTTGTGGGTATCAATGGGACAAGACTTTTTACGGTATTATATGGCGGTAAGGCATTGAAGGTTGGCAGAGTGCAGACACCGACACTTGCCATGCTGGTGGATCGTGAAAGCAAAATCATGAATTTCAAGAAAGAAGCCTATTATATGGCTCACATCATGGGAAATGGTCTGGATGCGGTATCAGAGCATATCAGTGATAAAACGGAAGCAGAGAGGATTGCAGGAGCCTGTGAAAACGGACAGGCTCTTGTCACTTCCGTGGTAAAGGAAGAAAAGTGGGTAGCACCGCCGAAGCTCTATGACCTTACAACACTTCAGAGGGATGCAAACCGTCTGTTTGGTTTTACTGCCAAGCAGACATTGGAATATACGCAGAGCCTTTATGAGAAAAAGTTAGTGACTTATCCAAGAACAGACAGCCAGTATCTTTCCGATGACATGGAAGGTACTGCAAAAAATGTGATCGAAGCGATTTTCAATTCTCTGTTATTTGAGCAGAATATCATGTTCAATCCAGATATTAAAAGAATTTTGAACAGCAAGAAAGTGACGGACCACCACGCAATCATTCCTACCATGGAGATCATCAAGCAGGACTTAAAGGCAATCCCGGAGAGCGAAATGAAGATACTTTCCCTTTGTGCAAACCGTCTGCTGTGTGCGACCGGGGAGAAGCATATTTATAATTCCACAAAGGCAGTGATTACCTGCAACAATACTGTATTTAAGGTATCTGGCAAGGAAGTGTGGAAAAATGGATGGAAGGAATTTGAGGATTTCTTCAAAAATTCCTATAAAACCGCAGAGGATAGATCGGATGCAGAGGAAGAAAAGAAACTGCCGGAGCTTCATGAGGGCATGATGATTGCAGTGGAGCAGACAAAGGTTTCCGAGCATTTCACACAGCCGCCAAAACATTACACTGAAGATTCCCTTTTGTCTGCAATGGAACGAGCCAGAAACGAGGACATGACTGACGATGTGGAGCGCAAAGGACTCGGTACACCTGCCACCAGAGCAGACATTATAGAGAAGTTAGTCAAGGACGGTTTCGTGAAGCGTGAGAAAAAGCAGATCATACCGACAGAGGATGGAATGAAGCTGATTACGGTGCTTCCCGATGTGGTAAAGTCACCGAAACTTACCGCTGATTGGGAAAATGCCCTTACCCTTGTTGCAAAGGGAGAGATGGAGCGTGAGGACTTTATGGCAGATATTGAAACAATGGTATCTGACTTAATCCACACCTACCACGAAGTCAGTGACGAGCAGAAAAAGATGTTCGCACAGGAGCAGAAGGTACTTGGTAAATGTCCGAACTGCGGCGGAGAGGTGGTAAAGGGAAAATACGGAGCTTTCTGCAAGAATAAGTGCGGCATGAATGTAAGCCGGATCATGGGCGTTTCCCTGTCAGATGAACAGGTGGAAAGCCTGCTTGACGGGAAAAAGACGTTGCTAAAGGGGCTTACAAGCAAGGCGGGCAAGAAATACGATGCCTATATCATTCCGAGCGGTACGGAAGAATACCACTACACAAAGGACGGAGAAGAAAAGTCCGGAGTGCAGTTTAAGTTTGTCATGGAGTTTCCCAATAAGAAATTCACAGGAAAGAAAAAATAAAAGGAGGATGTAACAAATGGGAGCAGAAGAAACAAAGAAAATACAGGACAATGAGAGCAAGGCGGACAAGTTTGTCCGTCTTGGGGAGTATCGTGTGAACAAGGTCATTGATGCAATCGGCAGGCTTGAGAACCTTTCCAACCGCACCAATTATGAGTATACACAGGAGCAGGTGGAAGCCATGTTTTCCATTATGGAAAAAAGGCTTTTGGAAGTCAAAGGCAGATTTGCCCCGAAAAAGGAAAAAGAAGATACGTTTTCATTTGGAAGAAAAGCAGAATAGGGAGGAAAGTCAGAATGAAGCAGTTAGAAAAAGAAATCAATGTAACAAGCCAGAGAAACATGATGAAGAGGTACCAGATGTATGGTGCCACAGTATCAAAGCTGACAGAGAAATCACAGAATGACACCAAGAAGGGAGAGAGAAAGTAATGGAATATAGAGATTTTGTAGAACAGGTAAAAGAACAGATACAGGATTTCCTTCCTGAAAAGTTTGCAGATGCTGCAGTTGAGGTCAATCAGATTGTAAAGAATAATGACTGTGTTCTGGACGGTCTGATGGTAAGAACAGAGGAAAGCAATATTGCACCTACCATTTATCTGAATCCATATTTTGAGCAGATACAGGATGGTGCTGAATTGGATGATGTGTTAGCTCAGATTGCAAGTGTGTATCAGTCACATTATATAGATCATGATATAGATGTATCGGCAGTTACCGATTTTGACAAGATTAAGGAAAAAATTGTATGTAAGCTGATCAACGAGGAAGCAAATCAGCAGTTCCTTCAGGATAAACCGTACTCCAAGTTGGAAGATTTAGCAGTTGTGTATCAGATTTTAAAGGATAAAACAGGAGAAGGAACTGCGACCATTACCATTACAGATAATCTGATGGATGGATATGGAATCACACTTGAAGAACTGCATGACCAGGCGTTGCAGAATATGGATACTTTGCAGCCACATAGTTTCAAAGGAATGAATGAGACGGTTGCGGAGATGATTGCAGTTGATATTGCAAGAGAACAAAATGTGGGTATGGATGAAGCAAAAGAAATGGCAATGCAGATGATGTCGGATATTCCCGATACCATGTATGTGCTGACAAATGATACAAAAGTAAATGGGGCGGCTGCAATTTTAAACGATGATATCAGACAGGAGATCGCTGAGAAGGTAGGAGATTTTTACATGCTGCCTTCTTCAATCCATGAAACGCTGATTATACCGAAAGATGCGGGAATGGAGTTTAAAGAACTTGAGCAGATGGTACAGGAAGTAAATCAGACACAGGTGGCGCCTGGAGAACGTCTTTCGGATCATGTATATGAGTATGATGCCAAAGAACATGAACTGTTCCGCAGTGACCGGGCAGAGGAACGTGCTAAGCAGAAAGAGGAAAAAGGAGATAACCGTCATGAGCGTGTTTCAGTAAAGGAGAAGCTTGCGGAGAAGAAGGATGCTGTTATTAAAATGAATGCCGGGAAAGAGCATTCTGCACCGGAAAAGAAAAAGGAAGCCGTAATATAGGAGGAGTGGGATATGTATACAACAGGAGATAAGCTATTAAACGTGATGAAAGAGGAAGAAATCGGGATTGCGGAGCTTTCCAAAATTTCCGGTGTGCCGGAGAGAATAATCCTTGACATTATGGCAGGAGTTAAGGAGCCGGAGCTTGGTGCTATGTGCAAGATTGCAGAGGGACTGGGTATCTGTGTCCATGAACTTCGTGCGGATGAGGAGAGTTATGCGGTATCCGTTCCGAAGGATACCCTTGCCAAGCTGATTGTTGTCAGCGAGATTAACGGAGTGGAACTTGAGGAACTGATTAACTGTATTCTGGAAAAAGGTATTGAGGAGCATGGTTTTTATGCCTGATGCCGATAAGTAACTGATCACAGGCTGTAGGGTGCTTAAAGTGCCTTACAGCCTTTTTTACGGAGGTTTACCATGAGAAAATATAAATTGATTTCCGCACTGGCAGAGGAAACAGCAAAAGAAGTCGTGCGGAATGAAGAAAACTGGAGGAGATACCTAAATACTGCTTCCAGATTGTATAAATATCCATTTAAGGAACAGCTTTTAATCTATGCCCAAAGACCGGAGGCAACCGCCTGTGCTTCCATAGAGATATGGAATGAAAAGATGCACTGCTGGGTAAACAAAGGTGCAAAGGGCATTGCACTGATAGATGAGGATAGTTTTTCCGGTTTGAAGTATGTCTTTGATATTTCAGATGTGCATAAGGCAAGAAGAATCGGACAATTCCCTAACCTTTGGGAAATGCGTGAGGAACACATGGAATCGGTGATTTCCCGTCTGGAAAAGACTTATGGGGATACCGACAGGGAAGCCGGGTTTGTGGGACGTATCCGGGAGATTGCCGGACGGATTGCAGAGGACTGTTATAAAGAGCTTGCTTCAGATATGGAATACTTAAAGGAAGGGAGCTTTTTAGAGGAACTGGACGAGCTGAACGTGGAAATAAGGATACGGGAAACCCTTGCCGACAGCATTGCCTATACTGTTTTAAAGCGTTGCGGCATGGAGGAGAGCGAGCTTGCCGAAGAAATAAACTTTCCTTATATCCATGAGTTTAACACAGTGGAAACACTGTCACAGCTTGGCAGCAATGTGTCTGATTTATCCAAGCCAATCCTTATGGAAATTGGAAAAGCAATCGGAGCGTATGACAGGCAGATTGCCCAAAATCGGGAAGAAACGAGAGTAGGCAGGGAACGTATCGACACCCATGAGAAAAATATCGAAAAAGGACTTGCAAATGCATCTGAAGCAGACTATAATGCGTTAAAGCGTGAAAGCGAAAGTCAAGACGAACAATCTATCACACAGACCGGAGAAGCCGGGGAAAGGAGCAAATATGATGAATCTGACATACGAGAAGAACGGGGATTATCAGATACCGATGGTAGCAATGGACGAACAGCCGAAGGAGGTACTGACAAAGTACGGACTGATGAGGAAGAAGTTCTTACAGGAGCACAAGAACGGAGTATATACGGGACTTCTTCTGAGCGGGAAGCTGAAGGAACACTTGTTGATGATACAGGAGCAGGCAGAGGAGAGAATGGAGCTTCTGACCAGACAGATGAAGGAGAGAGAGGGGATAACGGAGCAGATGAAAGCAGAGAATCAGATGCTCTGGGTAGCGAAGATGAACAGCATCGTACACTCGGCAGAGGAGATCGTGATGACGGAACTAATCTACAGTTAAATATCGAACAGCCGGAGGGAACCTATCAGCAGTTAAGCCTGTTTCCGAGCTTTGAGGAACAGGTTGGCACAATCGCAGCAGCGGAAGCAAGTATTCAATATACCATGCCCGCTGCTTTTTCTTTGCCACAGGAGCAGATTGACAGTATCTTGCGTAGTGGCGGCGGTAGGGATAACAGCAGAAAACGTATCTATGCCAAGTATCAGCAGGGTAAGACACCGGAAGAAATGGCAGAATTTTTAAAGAACGAGTATAAGACCACCGGAAAAGGTTTTGAGTTTGACGGAAATCCTGTTTCACTGTGGTTTGATGAAATGGGTATGCGTATCGGTTACGGTACATCGGCAAAGGAAAATACCCTTGCAGTGATGAGTTGGAGCGAAGTGGAGAGCCATATCCGTGTTATGGTGGAGAATGGTACTTATATGAGTGCCAACGAAGTATTCCTTGTGGATGCGGTGGAGCGTGAGAGAATTGCTACGGACATTAACAATTTCTTCCGTGACGGAATATCGGAAATGCCGGAGAGTCTGGAGCTTAAATTTTCCAATTACCCGGCAAGCATGGAAAAGTTGTGTGAGCTTTTAGCCACAACAGAAGGCAGAGAGCTGATTAAGGATGAGCTTGAAAAGGCAAAGGCACAGCTTGACAGCGGAGAAAAGCAGATTAAATGGCGGTATGTGAAAAGACCGGATTATTTATTAGAACAGCTTGCGGATTTAGGTGTGGAAAAGAAAGAATTTCCAGCACTTGATACGGTAGAGGTAAGGAATGAGGACTTTATCACACAGGACGAGATTGATTACAGGCTGGCAGGAGGAAGCGGTTTTGAACATGGAAAATTCCGTATCTATGAGTATTTCATGGAAGGGCATGACAAGAAAGATAACATTGCTTTTCTGAAAAATGAATATGGTACGGGCGGCAGCTCCCACGCACTTCCGGGAAGTGACAGAGCGCACGAGGATCACGATGCCAAAGGTATCCGTCTGGAGAAAGGTAACTATGGCAGTCCTTACGCAAAGGTGCTTTTAAACTGGAATGTAGTAGAGAAACGTATCCGGGAGCTTGTGCAGGCAGATAAATACCTTTCGCCGGAGGGAAAGGAAGCCTATGCACAGTATAAACAGGAACAGGCAGAGAAAGCCATGCAAAAAGAACAGGCGAAGTTGGAGGGTGGTGTAACCAATCAGGAATTAGATAGAGAAACAGGAACTGTTGCTGAAGGAGAACCAAAAGCACCGGAAACCGGAAAAACAGACATAGAGCAGTTAAATAAAAGGCTGTCTGAAATGTCGGCTGTGGTTAAAATCTGCGGAGCATTAGACCGGAAAGATGTGGTTGGCTGGAACGAGAAAACACAGGCAGTCACGATTGCTGACGATGAGCGAGCTTTGGAGGGAAAAGAGGTCTATGATTTCCTTTTTGCAGAAGCGGCAGACTATGTAATGATGCAGACAATCAGCGGCGAAACAGAAAAAGCTCTGGAGATGGACGGTCTGTTAAAGGATGCCGGACAGTATGCGGCACATTATGAGGGCGAGCCTGCCATAGAGCAGACAGAAGAACCGCCTTTGACTGCGGATGATGTTCAAAACCTTGTATTGATAGACCGGGAATATATCAGAGGTACACGAACAACAGTCTATGATTTTGAGTGTGATATTCGTGGGGAACATGATAAGCTGCAATATACGCTTGGATACCATGATGACGGAGAAGGCTTTACCATTCATACGGAGAAGGATGATATTTGGGAACGTATGCCGGAGCCTGAACTGGCACGATTGGAGGGCATTCTTGTCAGGGAAGCATTATATTTTAAGTACCATGATAAAATAGCCGGGGCAAAGAGCCTTGAGGACATGGAGGAGATTCGCTTCAGCATTATGGAAGAAGAATCTCCTTATTTTTCTGCTGTTTCCCAAAGAATATGGGGTGAATATGAACAGAAAAATGAAGAATTGTCCAATCCAATGCAAGAGAGTGAAGTGATTGCCGAACCAGAGCCGCAGAATGAAGCAGAAGCGCCAAAGGAACAGCCACAGATTGACAAATCGGGTGCAGTCAACTTCCACATTGCTCCGGAAACAGAGAAAAGTGACGGGAAAGGCTTTGCGGCAAAAGAAAAATTCCGTCAGAATGTGGAAGCAATCAGAACGCTTGAAAAGATTGAGGGCGAAAACCGTATTGCCACGCCAGAAGAACAGGAGATTTTAGCAAAATATGTGGGCTGGGGTGGTCTTGCTGATGCCTTTGATGAAACCAAAACGAATTGGGCAAGTGAATATCAGGAATTAAAGAGCCTGTTGTCAGCCGAGGAATACGATTCAGCAAGGGAAAGTACCTTAAATGCCCACTATACAAGCCCTGTGATCATCAAGGCTATTTATGATGCGATGGAACGAATGGGCTTTTCCAAAGGTAACATCTTGGAGCCGGCAATGGGTATCGGTAACTTTTTCGGTATGTTGCCGGAAAAAATGCAGGAGAGCAGGCTTTATGGTGTGGAGCTTGATGGAATTACCGGAAGAATTGCAAGGCAGCTATACCCGAATGCCGATGTGAAGATCACTGGCTTTGAAAAGACGGATTATCCCAATGATTTCTTTGATGTGGCAATCGGAAACGTGCCATTCGGTCAGTACAAGGTGGCAGACAGAGCCTACGATAAGCATAACTTCCTCATACATGATTACTTTTTCGCCAAAGCCTTAGATAAGGTCAGACCGGGCGGCGTGGTGGCATTTGTCACCTCAAAGGGAACAATGGATAAGAAAAGCCCGGAAGTCAGAAAGTACCTTGCGCAGAGAGCGGAGCTTCTTGGAGCGATCAGGCTTCCCAACACAGCCTTTAAGGAAAATGCAGGGACGGAGGTTACTTCGGACATTCTTTTCTTAAAGAAGCGTGACAGGGTAATCGACATCGAGCCGGATTGGGTGCATCTTTGTGAAAATGAAGATGGCATAGCCATGAACCAGTATTTTGCAGACCACCCGGAAATGATCATGGGAAAAATGGAAATGGTCAGCGGGCAGTTTGGCATGGAAGCCACCTGTACACCGGATACCACCATTTCATTATCCAAGCAGCTTGAAAAGGCTATATCCCATATCGAGGGCAGCATTGACGAGGTAGAGTTCGATGAGCTTGATGATGAGCTGGCAAGAGAAGCAATCCCCGCCGATCCAGGCGTGAAGAATTACAGTTACACTATCGTGGACGAGAGGGTGTATTACCGGGAAAATTCCATTATGAAGCCTGTGGACGTATCAGAAACGATGGAGCAGCGCATGAAAGGCATGGTGCAGATTCGTGACTGTACACAGGAGCTGATTGACTATCAGTTGAACGAATATCCGGAAGATATGATTAAGAGCAAGCAGGCAGAGCTTAATGAGCTGTATGATGCGTTTTCCAAGAAATACGGTCTGATCAATTCACAGACCAATAAGAGAGCGTTTAATCAGGATTCAAGCTATTGTCTGCTTTGTTCATTGGAGAAATTAGACGATGAGGGCAACTTCAAAGGCAAGGCTGATATGTTTTCCAAGCGAACCATTAAAAAGGCAGAGGTTGTTACAAGCGTGGATACCGCAAGTGAAGCACTGGCGGTGTCATTAGGGGAAAGGGCAAGGGTAGACCTAGCCTATATGTCGGAGCTTACGGGAAAAAGCGAGGAAGAAGTGGCAAAGGAGCTTGCCAGAGTGATCTTCCAGAACCCGGTCACAGAAAAGTGGGAAACCGCAGACGAGTATTTAAGCGGAAATGTCAGGGAGAAGCTGGCAACCGCAAGGGTATTTGCAGAGAACCGTCCAGAGTTTGCAATCAATGTCACAGCTCTTGAGGGCGTTCAGCCCAAGGAGCTTGATGCAAGCGAGATTGAGGTGCGTATCGGTGCCACATGGATTGAGCCTAAGTACATCGAGGATTTCATGCGGGAAACCTTTGAAACACCGGATTACCTCTTTGACCGTAACCTTGTCGGGGTGCAGTATTCCGATGTGACAGGACAGTGGAACGTAAAGGGCAAAAATGCGGATCGTGGCAATTCACTTGTCAATATGACCTACGGAACGAGCCGGGCAAATGCCTACCGTATTCTGGAGGATTCCTTAAACCTTCGTGATACCCGTATCTTTGATACGATAGAGGAAGATGGGAAGGAAAAGAGAGTTCTTAACAAAAAGGAGACCATGCTTGCCAGCCAGAAACAGGAAGCCATAAGGGAAGCCTTTAAGGACTGGGTATTTCGTGATCCGGAGCGCAGACAGACCTTGTGTGCCAAGTACAATGAGCTTTTCAATTCCACCAGACCGAGAGAGTATGACGGTTCCCACCTAAAGTTTCCGGGCATGACACCGGACATTACATTAAGACCGCATCAGCTTAATGCGGTGGCACACCAGCTTTACGGCGATAATACCCTGCTTGCCCATTGTGTGGGTGCGGGTAAGACCTTTGAAATGATTGCTGCAGCAATGGAGAGCAAGCGGTTAGGGCTTTGCCAAAAGAGCTTATTTGTTGTACCGAACCATTTAACAGAGCAGTGGGCGAGTGATTTCCTGCGCCTGTATCCGGGTGCAAATATTTTAGCTGCTACAAAGAAAGATTTTGAGCCTGCCAACCGTAAAAAGTTCTGTTCCCGTATTGCAACGGGAGATTATGATGCGGTCATCATCGGGCATACGCAGTTTGAAAAGATACCGCTTTCAATGGAAAGACAGGCTGCCATGATTGAGCGGCAGATAACGGAAATAGAAATGGCAATCGAAGCGGTCAAGGCGGAAAAGGGAGAGCGTTACACCATTAAGCAGATGGAAAAAACAAAAAAATCATTAGACGCAAGGCTGAGCCGATTGAACGATACTTCCCGCAAGGACAATGTAGTAACCTTTGAACAGCTTGGTGTTGACAGGCTGTTCGTAGATGAGAGCCACAATTATAAGAACCTTTTCTTATACACCAAGATGCGGAACGTGGCGGGCATTGCACAGACAGAAGCACAGAAGTCCTCGGATATGTTTGCAAAGTGTCAGTACATGGACGAGCTGACAGGCGGCAAGGGCATTATCTTTGCCACAGGTACACCGATTTCCAACAGTATGACGGAGCTTTATACGAATATGCGCTATCTGCAATACAGTACGCTCCAGAAACTTGGTCTTGGCAATTTCGACAGTTGGGCGGCTACTTTCGGAGAAACGCAGACAGCCATAGAGCTTGCACCGGAGGGAACCGGATACCGGGCAAAGACAAGGTTTGCCAAGTTCTTCAATCTGCCCGAGCTGATTTCACTTTTCAAGGAAAGTGCAGATATTCAGACACCGGATATGCTAAAACTGCCTGTACCGGAAGCAGAGTATGAAAATGTGGTGTTAAAGCCGAGTGAGTATCAGAAAGAAATGGTACAGTCCCTTGCGGATCGTGCGGAGGCTGTTCGTGATAGGAAGGTAGAGCCACACGTTGACAATATGCTCAAAATCACCAATGACGGTAGAAAACTTGCATTAGACCAGCGTTTAATCAACGATATGCTTCCCGATGAGGATAATTCTAAATCCACCACCTGTGTGGACAAGGCATTTGAGATATGGGAGGAAACAAAGGAACAGAAGTCGGCACAGCTTATCTTCTGTGACTTATCGACACCGAAAGGAGATGGTACATTCAATGTTTATGAGGACATTTGCAACAAGCTGAAAGAAAAGGGTGTCCCACCGGAAGAAATCGCATTTATCCATGATGCCAATACGGAGAAAAGAAAAGCGGAGCTGTTTGCAAAGGTAAGAAGCGGACAGGTTCGTTTTTTGTTGGGTTCTACTGCCAAAATGGGAGCCGGAACCAACGTACAGGACAGACTGATTGCATTACATCATCTGGATGTGCCCTGGCGTCCGTCTGACATTGAACAGCAGGAAGGTCGTATTTTACGACAGGGCAATATGAATGATAAGGTCAAGATTTTCCGGTATGTGACGGAAGGCACCTTCGACAGCTATTCATGGCAGCTCATTGAGAACAAGCAGAAGTTTATCGGGCAGATCATGACGAGCAAGTCCCCGGTGCGTTCCTGTGAGGACATTGACGAAGCGGCGCTCTCTTATGCAGAGGTCAAAGCACTTGCAACCGGAAACCCTTACATTAAGGAGAAGATGGATTTGGATATACAGGTTTCAAAGCTGAAGCTCTTAAAGGCAAACCACACAAGCCAGCGTTACCGTCTGGAGGACAATATCGCAAAGCATTACCCGATGCAGATCACAGCCTTAAAAGAAAGGCTTGAGGGATACCGGGCGGACATTCAGACCTATGCGGCGCATAAGCCTGTGGATAAGGACGCTTTTTCCATGAAGATAGGAAACCGTACCTATACGGACAAAAAGGAAGCGGGTGCGGCGTTGATTGATATGTGCCGGAGTGCCAAACAGCCAAACATGGCGGTCACAATCGGAGAATATCAGGGCTTTAAGATGAGCGTGTCTTTTGACTCGTTCTTCTCCAAGTTTACGATCAGCTTAAAAGGAAGTCTGAGCCATGAGGTGGAAATCGGAGCCGATCCACTTGGAAATCTGCAAAGACTGTCCAATGCGTTAGAGGGAATGACCGGGAAAATGGCAGACGTGGAGCAGAAGCTTTCTAACGTGGAACATCAGCTCGAAACTGCAAAGGTGGAAGTTACAAAACCTTTTGCGCAGGAGCAGGAACTGGCGGAGAAGCTAGAACGCCTTGCAGAGTTAAATGCGCTTCTGAATATGGACGAAAAGGGCGATAATGCACTGGATATGGGCGATGATGAGCCGGAGGACGAAAACGGAGAGCAGAGCGCACAGACGCAGGAAAGTGAGCCGAACAGGGCAGAAGATATACAGGCGGTGGCAGAGGAACCGTTAAAGCCTGTTGCAAGTTTCCTGATGTCGGAGCGTATCGCAGAGCATGACAAGGAACGGATGTTAGCAGACGGTTCCAGAGGGCGGGTATCCGTCAAGGAGAAACTTGCCGAGATGAAGCAGAAAATTTCCGATCAGAAGATGCCGGAGAAACCGGAGACTGTAAAGAGCAAAGGAAAAGAAGAAAGTTTATAGGAGGGTGCTATGGAAGCAAACGAACCAAAGAAAGAACAGAACACAGAGGAAATGGACGTTATGAAGCAGTTCATGGAGCTTTTGGGACAGCAGGGCATGAAAGAGCAGTCACAGGACTTTATGGAGGTCTTGCAGTATATCGCCGGGATGCAGTTACAGCTTTCCGCTATGGTGGACGAACTGCAAGGAGTACGGAAGCAGCTTGAAAGGATGCAGGAGAGCCAGCCGAAAGCAGCGGAAAGTCAGCTTTTGGATAAGGTGTCATACCTTCAGGAGAAGGTAAGCAGTCTTGCAGAACGCTTATCGGAATTGAAAGACCATTTGATTGACACCGCAGCACAGGCAGTAACCGCCTTTAAGGAAAAGGGAAGGGAGGAAATGAACAGGGTTCTTCAGAAAGGAATTTCCGGTGTGCAGTCGGTGCTTTCCGGATGCCGGGAGAAGATGGTTGATGTGCTTACCAGTTATGAAAAGACCGCCAACCAGATAGACAGTATCGGGGACGAGTTCAAGCAGATAGGGAACAGCGTAGCCAACGTGGGAAGGCTCTTAACCGGAAAAGGTACAAAGGAAGTGTCGGACGAAAAAGAGGGCGTTGCCCTTACAAGGGTACTGAATATGCCTGTAAAGAAGCATATCTCAGCCTTAAAGAAACAGGTGGAGCGGATTGACGGTGCAGTAGCGAAGCTGGATAAGATCTGTGCCGGACTGGATACCGGAAAGGATAAGGAAAAAAGCAGGGTGTCCGTCAAGGAAAAGCTGTCACAGATGAAAGTGAAATCGGAACAGCAGAAGAAAGAACCGGAAAAATCAAAGACCAAGAGTCAGGAAGCAAGTTTATAAAGGTTTATGGAAAGAGCAGGTAGCAATCTATCTGCTTTTTCCTGTTATGTGGTTATCGTAAGCAGAGAAGATTAAGTGACGAGCAGAGGAAACAGGCAAGGTTGCGATGGAGAAAATCAATTCAGACGAAAACAATAGGCAAATTTAAAGTTGATAAGAATTCACCGATATATTTATTAGACTATTCAGCATTACACATCATTACAGTTACATTTCAAAGCATTATAATTGTTTCACTTGAGGATAGATGCTAAAATAAATTTTTTAAGGAAAGAGGTGGTCGTGTGATTAACATAGCAATTTGTGATGATGAAAAATACATATTAGATAAAATCAAAAAGCTGGTATTTGATTTTTTTCATAGAAAAAACGTAGAAATAACTGTTTCACAATTCGGGAGTGGTGAGGAATTACTGAGACACAACAAAAATATAGATATTCTGTTCTTAGATATTCAAATGGATGGAATAGATGGGATGGAAACTGCAAGGAAGATGCGTAGTCAAAATTATAAAGGATACCTAATTTTTATAACAGTTCTAAAGGAAATGGTGTTTCAATCCTTTGAAGTCCAGGCATATGATTATCTGGTAAAACCGATTGAAGAAGAATGCTTTGAAAAAACGATGGAGAGATTATTTTCTGCTATGCAAAATGCAAAAGACGCAAGTTTGCTTGTCCAAAAGGGATACGAGAGTAATATTATTGCCTTTGATGACATTGTTTTTTGTGAAATTATAGACAGAAAAATATATCTGCATCTAAAAACGGAGGAAGTTATTGATTACTATGACAGAATTGAAAATCTTGAAACAAAACTAGATGGGAGATTTTTTAAATGCCATAGAAGTTATTTAATTAATTTGAGCCATCTGAAAAGTTATAAAAATGGGATGGCGTATATGATAAATGACAAACAGATACCTGTATCACGCTTACGGAGCAAGGATTTTTCAAGTGTTGTTTTGAAATATATGAAGGAACGGAGAGTGTGAAAGAATGGATGGATTAGATATTTTCAATGTATATATTATGGGAAGCATTGAAATGTTGACGGTTTTTCATTTCTTTACCAGATTTCTTAAGAAAAAGGTAAAGTTTATTTATTATATATTGTTTGCCTTTCTTGGAATGACGATTATGATGTTTTTTCCAACCGGCAGTATTATGGAATTATTGGTATATGTTCTGCTGTTGATGGCAGGAGGATTTTTTATATGTAGAACATACAATATATTTGTCGGGTTATATGCAGTTGTAATGATTGAAATAATGCACTTATGCTATGGAGTTTTTAATTCGATTTCGTGTATTTTATCTCCCTTGTTTTTTCAGGAAAATCCTAAAGCGGTTAGCGTTTTATTTATGGTAATGAGCAGTATTTTAGCTCTTGTTACATCTGTTTTGTGTTATCAGGTCATAAATAAAAATTTTTCATATGATGAAAACGTTGGGGCAAAATATGTTCTTCTGATTTTAATACCGACTTTAGTGATTTTTTTGGTAAGTGAATATATTAGTTCAAATATTTATGGACATACGATTACGATACAAGCAGATGGGAGTTTACCTAGCATAAGTCCGTTTCCATTACTGTTTATACAGATATTGGGGATAGCCAGTCTGTTTTGCATCATGTTTGCGTATAAAAAATTAGTGGATAGTTTTAAATTGAGCAGAGAGCTATCTTTATTAGAACTGGAAAAACATTCTTTAAATCAGTATGTGGAAGAAGCAAAAGTACGTTATGAGAAAACAAAAGCATTTCGACATGATGTGAAAAATCATATATCTATTGTCAAAGAATTGGTACAGAATGGCGATATAGATACAGCATTGCAGTATATGAGTGATATGGAAAATTTAACAGCAGATATGTCATTTCCGGTAAGTACAAATAACCCTGTACTTGATATTTTAATTGGAAATAAGTTAGGGATAGCTAAGAGCAATCAGATAGAAGTACAATGTTCATTTATTTCTCCATATCCATGTGGAATTGCTGATATTGACTTTTGTATTATTTTTTCTAATGCATTAGATAACGCTATCTCAGCTTGTAACCGAGTGCCCCATGATAATCAGAAATATATTCACATAACAGGAAAAGTGCAAGGTGATTTTCTTTTAATTGAAATAATTAATAGCCATAGTGGGAGAGGGAGCATTCGCAGTGGGACAGGACTTGCTAACATAAAAGCAGTTGCAGAAAAATATCATGGAGCAATGGAAGTAAGAATAGATGGAGATATATTTGTTTTAAGTGTTCTTTTAATCATTCCGCAACAATCAGAAAGCATTTCACAACAAATCTGTTAAAAACAGATATATGAATGACGAATAAGAGATTGTAAAAACATTATAGTGTATTAAAGAAAAGGAGGACGTTTTATGTCAATGGAAATAAGCAGTAATTATAAGGATTACAAAAATGAGTATTTAGATAGGGTACAGACAGGGCAGGATAAAGTAAAAGAAGCTTCACAAGATCAAAGGGGGGAGGATAAAAACGAAGGTATTCCCGTTCCAAAGGACGAGTATATTAGTAGCGAAAAATCTGGTAGCAAGCCAAGTGGTCTGTATCGTTTAGGGCAAGATGAAAATGGTAATCCAAAAGTAATGTATGATGATCCTAAGAGAGTCGCAAAGGCGAAAGATGTTCAACCAAAGGAGGAGCCAGCGAAAAAGGCAGAGAAATGTACGACAAATACAGATAATGTTGACAGAGAGATTGAGAAACTCAAGGAGGAAAAGGAACAGCTTGAACAGCAGATAAAGGCTGCGGCGGGGGACAAAGAAAAGGTTAAGGTATTGGAGAAAAAGCTGGCTCAGATTGAGGGGGAGTTAAGCCATAAAGATAATGATACATACAGGAGAAAGAATGCAGTAATTTCTTAAACAAATTATGAATATGAGTGGGTGAATAAGAGGGAAAGGCTTTATTCACTCCTTTTGCAAAAGGAAAGAAGTTCAGATTAAGAGTAATTGCAGAAAAGGATTTCGATTCTATATCTCAAGGAGGACAGAGAGATGATGAATGGAAGGCATTCAGAATACAGGGAACATTGGATTTTTCCTTAATCGGAATCCTTTTAAAAATATCTTGCCTGATGGCAGAAAATAATATAGGCATTTTTGCTATATCTACGTTTAATACGGATTATGTTTTAATAAAATCAAAAAATTTTTCAAAAGCAATAGAGCTGTTGTCAAAAACAGGGTATAGAGTTGCAGAATAACAAATTGTTAAGAGGATAGCAGTTTGGAACAACCGGAAAAATAATTTCCTTTATAGCATATAGGAAAAATAAATAAGAAAGATCAAATAGCAAGTACCACATTGTTTGGTTGGATATAGGAATTATTCTTTTGTATTGACCAGAGCTTTAGCAGTAGATAAATGTAATAAGGCAGGTGATGTGTATGGGAAAATGTTAGTTCTGACATTTGAGGATAATGAGGATGCTATGATGAACCGCATACTATCGTTTATAAATACCAGAGATGAAATTACTCAGATGTCAGATTTGAATAATCATCTGTTGAATTTCAAAGGTCTTCTGATTGACGAGGTTCAACGGGTGATAATTCGGGAGAATCAGGAGATAGATCTTACCTATACCGAGTTTGAAATCTTGAAGCTTCTTGCAAAGCATTCGGGAATAGTGTTCAGCAAGGAACAGATTTATGACATTGTGTGGAAGGAATCCTATTCCGGTGATTACAACATCGTCATGAGCCATATCCGGAATATCCGGGAGAAGATAGAGGATAACCCAAGTAAGCCAATCTATATACAGACGGTATGGGGCGTCGGCTATCGTTTCAATAAAAATTTGATAGCATAGAAACAGGCAATTAAGAAACAAAATCTTGGTTGTCTTTTTTATTTGTAAAAAACATTTACAGCGACAGGTGCAGAAAGGAGACAGGAGTACATTGCAGAAATCAAAACGAATCAGGGCAGTAATAATAAAGATATAAGTGAATATCGTAATTGTGCAAGGGCAGTCAATAATGGCTGCCTTTTGTCATGCAAAAAATAAGCAGATGGAGGAAATACAATGGCAGATGCTAAAACAGAAAAACAGAAAGTACAGGAAATAACGGAGAAGCTGGAGCAGGGTATCAAGGAGCTTTTTGAAAGCGAGAAGTACAAGACATATCTGAATACCATGTCAAAATTCCACAATTACAGCTTTAACAATACCATGTTAATCGCAATGCAAAAGCCTGACGCTACGTTAGTGGCCGGATTTAAGGCTTGGCAGAAGAATTTTGACAGGCACGTTAAGAAAGGGGAAAAGGGTATCCGTATCCTTGCTCCGGCACCGTACAAGATTAAGGAAGAACAGGAGAAACTTGATCCGGTAACGGGAGAGATTATGCTTGATAAGAACGGAATGCCCATTACGGAGGAAGTGGAGATTAAGATACCCGCCTTTCGTGTGGTTCCGGTCTTTGATGTGTCACAGACGGACGGAAAAGAGCTGCCGGATATAGGGGTAAATGAGCTTTCGGGAAGCGTGGAGGACTATGAGGATTTTATGCAGGCACTTACGGAGGTTTCCCCGGTTCCCATTACCTATGAAGATATAGAAGGGGAGGCAAAGGGATATTTCCACACCACAGACCACCGGATTGCCATACAGGAGGGCATGAGCCAGAGCCAGACCGTAAAGACCGCTATCCATGAGGTGGCACACGCAAAGCTCCATGACCGGGAACAGAATCAGGATATAGATGCGGTCTTAGACAAAGACCGCAACACAAAGGAAGTGGAAGCAGAGAGCGTTGCCTATACGGTGTGTCAGCACTTCGGCATTGATACCTCAGACTATTCCTTTGGGTATATCGCCGGATGGAGCAGTGACCGGGATATGAAAGAACTGAAATCTTCCCTTGATATCATACGAAAGACCGCTTCGGAGCTGATCACAGGCATTGAGGACAGGTTAGCAGAGTTACAGAAGGACAGGGCAGTGGAGCAGGAACAGAATAAGGAGAGTATTCTTCTGATACAGAATGATGATCTGACACAATACAGCCTTGTGAGTGTTGTGGGCATGGACAGACAGGAGCTTATGGACGTTCTTTCAGCCATGAGTGAGGACAATAAGCTGAGTATTCAAGCATATCTGGAGAGTAAAGGGGCATGGACTACCGAGATTGCCAACGAAGATACAAAAGAATTTGGAGAATACCACCTTGATGTCCGCTACAATACCGATACAGAGGAACTTGTGGATATGAAAGAACGAAAGGAAATCTATGATAGAGCAATGGAGCCTGTTGCTGCCGGAGATGTAGTGGTAAAATTCTCCGGTTCGATGGGAAGTGAATGGGAGATTTCCAAAATCACAAATATGTCCCCGGATGAAGTTAAAAAGCTGCTTTATGATATGGCGCTGCTTAACGAGAATGAGTGGGACGGAGATTATAATTTGTATCTGAAAGAACATGGGGCAGAAATGACTTTGATTAGTTCCAGTGCCGGACTGAATGAACACGCACCGCAGTTTTTTGATTTTGCATACGATGCAGATATAGGCGTGAGTGCATCAACGGAATTGTCTGCCATACAGCAGGCAGAGAACCTTATCAACCGCATGGAGCATGGGGCAACGGTCTTTACGGATGATGAGAGAAATCTGATTGTGAATTACAATTACAAGCTCGATGACATGGAAAAGACAAGAGAATTGGCGGAGAAACTTGCATACATGATAGAAAATCAGCCTGTCAATGAAGCGCTTACTGTCATAGATGCACAGGCGGAGATTGATGCACTTCCGGATGGCAGGATAGGTCTTTCTGAGATGCATGAGTATGGTTATTCCTGGAATGAAATGCTGCCTTTGACAAAGGATAAGGCAACAGAGCTTTTCGGGGAAGATGTGGCTGTGTATCAGCTCCATGAGGACGGTTCCGAAACGCTCATTGAAGATTTGGAAGAATTAAAGGAGCATGAGGGCATTTTCGGAGTGGAAAAGGACGATTGGAGTGCCTATCTGGAACACCAGAGTATGAAACAGGAGTTAGAGGAAAGCCCTGCAAACAGGGAAGCACAGCTTCTATTTGGCAGTGAGGACAGATTTGGCATATATCAGCTCAAAGATACAGAGGAAGCAAGGGACATTCACTTTATGGGAATGGACTATCTTGAAAGCAAGGGCATTGCGGTTACAAAGGAGAATTATGATCTGCTTTATACCGCACCGTTAGAGGGGGGCACAAACCTTGAAGATATTTACACCCGCTTTAATATAGATCGTCCGGCAGATTTTCGGGGACATTCCCTTTCCGTCAGTGATGTGGTGGTGCTTCATCAGAACGGAGAGAATACAAGCCATTATGTGGATTCCTTTGGTTACAGGGAAGTGCCGGAATTTACAAAGGAGCTTATGGCAGAGCATACACAAGAACAGACTTTGGTCATTGATGAAACAACGGAGATCCTTTCGGAGATAGCACAGGAACATGCAGACGATGAACCGGACAGGGAAAATGAAGTGTTCCTCGTCAATTACAACGAATGGCGTGAGGTCAGTATGCTTGACTTTGAACAGAATTACTTTGCCATTGACGATCCGTATGCAGACGGGGATTTCAGGCTTTTGCATTTGCAAAGCCAGATCAAGGACATCACACCAGCAGGAGTGCATTGCGATACCTATGAGGAAGCTGCGGCTGCTTTATATGAAGCAGAGCGGGAAATGGCGAATATGCCTTTCAACAAGGAAAATAACATTGGTTTCTACATGGTAAACGGAAGGACACAGCTTGAGCGCATCATGGAAGCAAGACAGCTTCAGAAGCATATGGATATTGATAATGACAAGGTATCCTACTATGTCATTGCCGATTTAAGCACATGGGCAGAGAACAGCTCAGAAAGGAGCAAGCTGGAGCGTTTTGACAGCATTTCTGAAGCAATGGAAGCATTTCAGGCTTATCGTGGCAAAGATGCACAGTACAGCGATGACAAGGCAAGGACAACCTTTGGTGTCAGTGTGCATGGCATTGAATTTGATGTAATCCATGTAAAGAATAACGAAAACGTCCTTTCCCTTGATTTTACCCACAGCAGTGAAGCAAAGGAAAGTAAGCACTTCATGGACGATTTGCAGACGTTGAGTGACAGTATCGGCATCGACAAGGTAAGAGTACACCGGGATATGACACCGGAGGAAGTGAAAGACTTTGTGAAGCGGCGTTTTGAACATCAGTTGAAACAGGGCGGTCTTGATGATATTTCCCTTTATATGAGCCGGTTCGATACGCTCTATGAACAGGGCAAGATGGAGAAGTTAATGCCTACTGCCAACCAAAAGCACATCGAGGAAAATGTACCGATTACGGAGTGGGATAATCCGTATTTTGAGGTAAAAGAGCCGGAGCAGATGGCATTTTCCATAAAAGATAAATTTGTCAGCATACAGACCTGTACGGAGGGATATGATTATTCCGTTTTTGATGCGGATTATAAGCTGGTTGACGGTGGCGTGTATGATAATCCTGATATTTCCATTCATGCGGCGTTAAAGGACGTTCTGGAGGACTTTGGACTGTCGGAACAGGATAAGCGTATTCCGGTGGACTATGAGGAGCTTATGGAGAAAACAGAAGCGGTGGAGCGTGAACGGTTAAGCGAGCGTATCCGGGAGGAAGCAGACAGTGTTGTTGCTGATTTCAAGGCAAAGACAGAGGAATTATTTAACGGAATCAACGGACAGACACAGGACGATATAGAGCAGACGGTATGGGCATATCTGCAATCCAAGCTTGACGAGTATGAGATAGATGTTGAGCTTGTGGATGTGGTGGTGTCCGGAAGCAGATGCAGAGGTCTGGAGAAAGCAGGCTCCGATCTGGATGTGGTTGTGGAGTATAAGGGCAGGGAGCATGAAGATGATCTGTTCAATGTCTTTAACGAGGACGGTCTTATGATTGGCGGGGTAAAGGTTGACATCAATCCTATCACAGAGGGCAAGACCGGAACACTTGCAACTTATCTTCCGGAAGTGGAAAGCTATCTTGCAGAGAAACAGGCAATGCAGAAAGCGTCTGCTGTGGAAGCCATACCGGAGAAAACCATTACCTTAACGGTTGCAGAGTGCGGCGAATTTCACAGTCTGGGAGAGTTCCATGAGAATATCGCAAGCGTGGAGGAAGCAATCGCTGTGTGGAAAAGCATACCGCCGGAGCGCATGAATGGGATTCCGAGTATCGGCATTAACATACACACCGAGGGAACCGAGCGTTATGAGGACGTGGAAATGGATATTCTCTCCGGCAAGGTCATTGATCTGGAGGTTTTGGATTATGTACCGGACATAACAGACGAGCCGAAAGCAATCGAGGTCATAGCGGAGCTGATTGACAAGTTACCGGACATTGAGGTGCGTGGTTCACTGGAGAAGTGGCAGGCGGCTATCCTTGCTTCTCAGATAGACCAGTTTTCCTACGATTATGATACCTATCAGTATCAGGATACGGTTGAGGACAGGGAAGCACAGGTTGCTAACATCACTGAGGACATCAGAAACGGAAATACCGGGTATCTGAATGACTTTCTCAATGCGGTCATTTCTGAAGGCGTCAGAGAGGGTATAACGGACATTTTCGGAGAGGGTGTGGAGATTGATGACAGCGAAGCGGTTCAGACTGCGAGAAGGGCGAAGGAGCTGCTTGACAAGCTGGCAGAATACAAGCCGCTTGCAAAGGTGGAGGAGCTTGAAGAACAAAATTACAACATGATTGATAATGTCTTAAACAATGGAGCGGAGAAAAAGGAACAGGAGCAGATCAAAGGCAGAATTTCCATAAAAGAGAAGTTGGCAGAGAAAAAGGCAGTCATAGAGCAGAGGGATAAGGCGGAACGTACTTCACCGGAAAAGGAAACCGAGAAAAAATCACAGAGGGAGATGTAAGAAGATGAGTAAATTCACAGTAGAAGAAATCAATTTCATGTGTGTGTTTGAGACACAGGACAGGACGGATATGATTGGGCAGATCAGACAGGTAATGCCGCACATAAAGGACAGCGATATGGAGGAGCTTGGAGAGCAGGTGTTAGGTAAGCTCCAGAGCATCACCGATGAGGAATTTGCAGAAATTTCTCTGGAAGCGGCAGAAGATATGTAGGAAAGATAGGCAGTTGGCTGTATTGCTGGCTGCCTGCTTTTTTATTTTCTCAAAAAATATGGCATATAAAATTGATTGAGAAAAATGGTTTTGTAGGGTATAATTCTAATGCATATATTCCGATGTTAAAAATGGAACACAGTGTGTTCCGTTTTTTGAAATGTATTATTTGGGAGGTAGCAATGAAAAAGAATAACGAAATTATCACAAATGATATAGATAAATTCCCAGAATTTGAAAATATAAGAAATGCAATATTAGAAGCACGAGAGAAAGTAGCTACAACGGTTAACTTTGCTATGGTATCCGCTTATTGGACGATAGGAAAACAGTTACATGAAGCAATGAGTGGTGATGGTTCTATTTATGGAAAACAACTGATAAAGTATGTTTCGGTAAGGTTAAGTGAAGAATTTGGGCAAGGATTTGATGAAAGAAATTTGCGTAATATGCGACAGTTTTATGAGGTCTATCCAAAATGGAACACAGTGTGTTCCGAATTGAGTTGGTCGCATTACAGATTGCTTATGCGTATAAAGGAACAAGAAAAAAGAGAGTATTATCAAAATGAATGTGTAGAATGTGGATGGAGTGTACGACAGTTAGAACGTCAGATAAATTCATTTTATTATGAGAGAATATTAGCCACTAGCGAAGGTAAAAAAGCAGAAGTAAGGGGAGAAATCCAATCACTGGAGCCTAATACAGAACCAAAGCATTTATTAAAAGATCCGTATATTTTAGAGTTTTTGGGTTTAGAGGAAAATAAGACATACCTGGAGCATGAACTGGAGCAGGGATTGATTGATAATTTGCAGAATTTTTTACTTGAATTGGGAAAAGGCTTTTGTTTTGTAGCAAGACAAAAAAGAATTACTATAGATGGGGATCATTACTACATCGACTTGGTGTTCTATAATTACATTCTAAAGTGTTTTGTTTTGATTGACTTGAAAACACATAAGCTCACATATCAGGACATCGGTCAAATTGATTTTTATGTAAAATACTTTGAGGAAAACATTAAAACGGAAGGAGATAATCCTACGATTGGAATTGTTCTTTGCTCGGAGAAAAATGAAACAATGGTTAAGTATTCCGTATTAAATGAGAATGATCATTTATATGCTTCAAAATATAAGTTATATATGCCAACAGAAGAAGAATTGAAGAAAGAGATAGAGCGTGAACGATTTAATATTGAACAAAGACTTGATGATTCAGATGAATAATATCAAGGCAGATGTCCTGTGTTGGATATCTGCCTTGTATTATTATAAAGTCTGATTTTTACTTTTTTCCTGCTGTTCCTGTGCCGGATCGGGCTGTGTCCGTCCGAGATACTGATTGAGATTTTCCTGTTTCCGTTTCAGCTCACGCACTTCCTTTTCACAATTTTTATAGGTGGAAGTCAGCTCGCTTTTCTGCTTCATCAGTTTCTGATACTCAGCTTTTAGTTTATCGACATTCAATCCCTTTAAGCTTATGTCCGCCTGTTCAAGCATACGTCTGGCGCCGCCATAAAGAATAATCTGGCTTTCGTATCTGCGGAAATATGCGTCAGGGTTCTTGGCTTTTTTGTAGCCGATATGATAGGAGCGGTTGTCTTTGTACTGCTGTGCGTATTTGATGATTTCCGCAAGGTCTTTGATGCGGTGTTCCAGTTCCACCACGCTCTGCTTTGCAGACTTTCCGGCTTCGGTTTTCACTGCAATTTTGTGTTCCAGTTCTGCAAGGGAACCAACCTCATTATAGCTCTGTGCGGCAATCTTTAAATTCTCGATGGCAGCCCACCTTTGCAGTCCCGGACTGCTTTTGAATTTTTCGTCAGAGGTGTCAATGAGCCTGCGGGCAGAGTAGTCCCTTTTGGGAATCACTGCCTTTCGTTCCCGTTTCCTTTCAATGCGTTCCCTGATACGTTCCTTTGTGTATTCCTTACCCAAAGACTTCGCACTGCCACGCACAAAACGCTCTTTATCTAGAGGGCGGAATGAGATGTATTTGGCAGCTCCTTCTTCAAAAGTTTCCCCCTTGATTTCATACCCTTTGGCTCTCATCAGAAGCAGAAATTCTTCATAAGTGGAAGCCGACTTGATACAGAAATTGATGTCCTTTCTGATCTGCGTTTTCCATGCAGAACCATTCTGATCAGACTGCCATTCTTTGTATTTTCTGCCACGCTGATCACCCGGAATGATGACGGAAAGATTGTGCTCCCTGCACAGCTCATCACTCAGTTTCCGGATGTGATAATAGGACTGTTTGCAGTCGTGATATTTGTTATGTTCGATGTTGTCAGCAGCGCAAAAAATGATGTGATTATGAACGTGTCCTTTATCAATATGGGTGGTTACAATATACGAATATTTCCCCTCTAAAAGTTTATCTGCAAGTTCCTTTCCAATGCGGTGTGCTTCTTCAAAACCAACCTCTCCCGGAGCAAAAGCCTGTATCAGATGATAGGCTTTGTTGGGACTGTTTTCCCGGCAGTGGTCGAGAGTATATTTGAAGTCATAAGCTGCGGTTTCCGGAGAACAGGCATAAGAGGAAACGAACATTTTTTCATCGGTCTTTTCGGGGTTGCAGATGTAGTCTATCGCTTTATCAACGGTTGCTTTGATAGCATGGATTTTTGTGTACGCCATACCTCATTCATCAACTCCTTTACTTCGTCCATATCTTCCTGATAAATATTCCCGGTGCTGTTTATTCGCTTGGCAATCTGATTCAGATTTGAGCTGATACGTCCAAGCTCCGTATTATAATTTCGCAGGTAACTGTAATCAACATCATACACATATCCATATAAGATCAGCTTGCGCAGGAACGCAGACATACTCTTCATGCCGGATGCTTTGAATTTGGTGTTGAGGATGTACTGCTCATCATCGCTGAGATAAAATTGCACCGGATGGGTGCGGTTTCGGTTTGCCATTGTGCCACGTCCTTTCTAAATTTGGGTACAAAAAAACTGCTGTAAAATGTTCGATTTTTACAACAGTCTGTTTCATGTTTTATTCAATTTTGGGTGTAATTACCCATAGCAAATTGTAGCAAAAACGGCAGGAAAGGTCAATGCATTTCGACGGTAAAATGAAGAATAACCGAAGAAAAATCGAGAGAGGGTTAGGGATACTTCCCTATGGAAATTCGACCACACAGACGATAGGAAAGTGTGGGGGATTTCGCCTGTGTCATGACACAGGCAGTGCTTGCTAAGGTTGTTTTTTGCCACTCCCAAAGGGTGTGGCGGATAGTAAATGTGGATAGTAAAGTAATAATATCAACATGACGATATAGAAAATGCAGGGAAGCATTGTATTTCAAAGAGTTTGAGATACAGTGCTTTTGTGTATTAACAGGGGTAAATGGTTTAATGCTTTTTTTTAATCGTATTTCGTGTTAAAAAATTGTATTTGGTGAAGAAATACCGTAATATTTTGTTTCATGTGATGTCTTTTATAGGTGAGATTTGAAACAGAATAAAGATTGAGCCGATATATAAATGAGAAAGAAGGTGAGTGCTATGCTGGAAATTGTTGTCTGTGATGACGATATAGCAGATCTTGAGTGTGCAGTGACTATGCTGCATAAGATTTTTACAAGTCAAAAGATTGCTTATCATATTGAGCAATTTGCGTCTGCAAATCAAATGCTTGAAAATATCAGCAACATTGATATCGGAATTTTAGATATTTCGATGGAAGAACTGAATGGTATTAAACTGGGGAGAAAATTGAAAGAAAAATTTCCAGATGTGAAATTAGTGTATATTACGAGTTATGAAGAATATTGTATGCAGGTCATTAACGAAGTTCATGCATTTTCATTTCTATGTAAACCATTGGAATATGATAAATTGGAAACGCAGATGTTGGAACTGCTGGATCAACTGCCGGATACCGGAGCAGAAAAGGATTTTTATAAAGTGACGGACAGCAAGGGGAAAGAGTATCTGTCGATCAGATTGAAGCTCAGGGACATTTTATATTTTGAATACATAAAAAGATCAAGAAAAGTACTGATAGCGTTGTCTGATATCACATATGAGTATGACTGCATTTTTGAAAAACTGGTTGAAGAACTGCAGCCCTATGATTTTGTTGTGAATTGCAGAGGAAATCTGGTTAATTTAAGGCATATTGAAAAAATAAAAGGCTTTACCATTTATCTGGACAATGGAAAAGAACTCCAGATTGCGCAAAAGAGAAGCAGCGATTTTAGAGAAGAAGTAAATAAATTTTTGCAGAAAAATTCATAGGAGAAACGATGAATACGATTTTACTGATATTATGTAATGCTCTTTCCTGTTTTATCATAAGTACCATACTGTTCCAGTTTATGAATGGAAAGTATAAAAAGAGTAGTCAAAGTAGATATGTATATATTGTGATCGAGACTGTCACAGTGATTTTTACAACCTGTATCAATATGCTCAATCATTCCATATTAAATTTGGTGGTCTGGGGCGTGTTGACGGGGATAATAGCATATGCTCTGTATTATGAGGATATGGATAAACCGTTAAGACGTATCATTGAATGTGAGGCATTGGTATTTTGCATGTCTGTCTGTGAATCATTAGGAGTGATTCTTTTACAATGTATTTTGCAGGCAGCAGATATAAAAAATGTGAATGAAACGATGCTTTACTGCCTTGAGGTAACATTTTCAAAAGTAATACTTATTTTTTTGTATTATACATTCATAAACAGGTTTGTGAAAAAGAGCGATATTCCTTATGCAAAGACAAGGTACATCATGTATGGAATTATACTCCTATACAATCTGATTAACATGGGTGTAATTGTAGAGAATTTTAAAAATGGAGAAGAAAATTATTTATGTGCAGTCAATATGGGGTGTATTGTTCTGGCAGATCTATACCTTTTATATTTTGTTAAAATGGCAGATGAAAAGAACTATTATGAAAAGCAGCTCATCGCTTTAGAGCAACAGGCAAAGGTACAATACGAATACTATTTGACGCAGACAAAAAAATATGATCAAACCGTCCAGATACTACATGATGTAAATAAGCATATTAAAGCAATCGAAGGATTATATGGTGCAGAGCAGGGGAATACGGCAGGAGAATATGCAGCGGAAATCAGAGAACTGTTAAAGCCGCTCATTCCGGTTCAATACACAGAAAATCCGATCTTGAACATTCTTCTTACCGATAAAGAATCCGTTATGAGGGAAAAAGGTATTTCAGTAACCATAAAGGTGGATAATGTGAATCTGAATTTCCTTGCACCAATCGACATTACAACTATTTTTGGAAATTTATTAGATAATGCGATTGAGGCAGCAGAGAAGCTGGAAGGAGAGAAATATATTTCGATTAAGATTGGCTCATACCATAAAATGATAGCTGCCAGCATCGAAAATAACTGCGGAGAGGTAAAGTGGAAAAATGGTTTTCCGGTATCAGCGAAAGGAAAAGGCGGTGGAATAGGACTGCTGAATGTTCAGAGCAGTGTAAAAAAATATGATGGAAATTTAATATTGAAAAGTGATGGAAATAAATTTATTGCTGAGTTATTCCTCAATTCATAAAAAGAGCATTCGTGCTCTTTTTTGGTAAAGAGTCTTACTTCGTGCAAAAAAATCGTACTTGGTGCAGAAAAGGTAAAATATCAGAAGGGGTGTGTCGATAGAAAAAAATAAAGTGGATGATACATATAAAAAATTTAATGATGGGAGGTTTCGCTTATGTCAAGAATTACGGACTACGGTTTTTTATTTCAAACGACATTTGGAACATCAAAAACAAATTTGGTCAACAATATTCAGTTGTCCAAAATGAACAGCAGTTCTGTACAAAAACAATTAAAAGCAGCAGGGATTGACACAAACAGTAAAAAGTATAAAGCAGCACTGAGTGAGATGATGAAGAATGGAAACGGTGCAATGTTTACAAATGTTCAGGCAATTAAGAACCTGATGAGCCAGTATGACAAAAACGGAGACTGGATTGATCCGAATACCGGATTAACAGGACTTGCTGTAACGGATGAGAACAGAAACAGTTATAAACATATCATTTCTATTCCAGAGAGCAGCCGGGAAGAAATGTTTGAACTGGCAAAGAAAGAATTCTTAAATGAAAACGGTACTTTAAATGGTGATACTACCAAAAGGGAGAGTGTATATAACAATTTATACAGAAAAATGGATAAGGATGACCGCTTATCAGCAGGCTGGACAATGGAACAATATGAACATCAATACAGACAGGCATTTGCAGAAGCTGCAAAAGCCGCAGATTCTACATGGAGAGCTGGTAAACCAATACCGGCTGGCGCATTGGATGGTATTACAAGAGAGTCTGTTGAGAGTGGCAGGAAGTCAGTAGATATAAAGTTATAGATAGATTTATTTGTGAGCCACGAGGTGAAACTAAGATAATGGGTTTTAAGGAGGAAAAATAGGATATGAAAATATCTAATTACATGAATAATACGAATTCAATAATGGAAAAAAATACTGATAAAGTACAGAAAGGAAATAGTCAGACAAACGAAAAACATACAGTGGGGCAATCAGTGAAGCTTTCGATTTCTAATGAGGGATTGGAGTATTATCGTAATCGTATACAGCAGAGTGGACAGGAAAAATATGATGATGTGGTTCAAAGAAAGGAACTGTTAGCGAGTAAAAAAATCAGTGATATTGATTATAGTTATGAAATTCAAAAGAAGGCAGCACAGCAGAATCAAAATGTTGATACAGGAAAAAGTGCCTTAAATATTACTGACAAGGCAAATAATTATGTTAAAGCATACGCAGAATTATATGATGAAATTGTGAAGGGCTATGAAAATGGAACCAGAGAAATATATGTAGCTGATGAAAATGGACCTCGTAAGCTTACAAAGGATGAAGAGTTAAGCAATTTAGATGCTGCATATAAAAAAACAGTGGATGACTTTGTGACAATGGAGACAACCAATCAGCATGCCCGTGGAATTATTGGTGAAGAAATGAATAAAATTTCAAAAATTACCACAAGGTCAACTTTGGCATCGGCTTACATTGAGGAGCAAAAAACCAGGGGAAAGGACGAAATCCCAGAAAATTTAACTGAGAAAATGTATGGTGCAATTACCTCATTTAAGGAGAAATATACAATGATTCAGCCTAATAGAGAGCAGTTATTGATGAGCATTAAGATTTGATGATGTTAGTACTATGATTTACAAATAAAAATAGTAATTACATATCATATTGAGGCTGAGAGAAATTAAATATCCAAGTCGTTCAATATAATAGAAATTATTTTAAGTTTCAATAACAGGGAGGTAGGATTATGGCAATTACAGGTATCAATAACAGCAGTTACACATCGTATTATGCATCAGGGTACAAGAACACGGTTAAAAAGGCAGCTTGTGATATTCAAAAAACAAAGGAAAATTCACTGGTGGGCAAAACAGAAGAGAGTCAGGAAGATTATGTAAAAAAATTGCAGGAAAAAAATCCTCAAATAGATATTGTGGCAGGAAGTTCGGATAAAAATGTAAAAACAGCTAATCGTACAGGAAAAACGGATGTGAGGATTGCTCCTGAGATTTTAAATAGGATGATGAGTAATCCAGAGGTTGCCACAAAATATGAAAATATGTTGTCAAAAATTCCAGCATTAGATAGATGGGCTGACTCAATGATTAAATCAATGACTGGTAGTGAAGTTAAGTATCGTCAGGTATGGATAGATAAGGATGGTAATATGGGCTCCATGGTTATTACAGGACCAAGCGAAGAACAAAAAAGGGCTTATGAAGATAGAAAAATCGAGAAAAAGAAAGAAAATGAACAAAAACTTGCAGAACGGAGAGCTGAAAGAAAAGAGCAGATGAAGAAAATTCAGGAAGAAAGACGCACAATATTTGCAATTGGTACGGATATGAAAAGCATTACAGAGAATGTTGTAGCACAGGCAGTAGGTACAGCTCCATCTATCGGAGGAAGTTGTGATGTTAAGGCATAAAAGGATTCGGTAAAAGGGAAATATCAAATTGGTGCATTGGTTGGAACTGCTTGTTTCCTATTATGGCATATCCAAGCTAACGATAGCAAAAATGGCTGGTGTTGAGGAAAATGATAT
>OMFC01000076.1_pt1 | contig 60266 bp, 53 predicted proteins | sample 1645531 | NCBI WGS metagenome assembly OMFC01 (sample SAMEA103958112, study PRJEB25191) | human gut metagenome | biome: human-associated habitat [ENVO:00009003]; feature: intestine environment [ENVO:2100002]; material: feces | place: Germany | collected 2013/2015 | reverse complement strand
TCTTACCTTGTAAGTAAGAGAGTATTGGTATCCATTACCTTGTAAGTAAGAGAATTATTAAACAAACAAGAATGAACAGTTTTTTCTCTTTCAATACCATTGAGAAAGAAAAAAGCTATTGAATTAGTGTGAATTATGAAACAAGTTCTCCATTTCAATAAAGTGATTAAGTTCGTCATTATCTTTGGTGACTTATGCTTACTGAACATCATTTTCATCTCGCTATATCACATTTTTGACTACCAAACACTGGGCAATGAATTTACACATTCATTGTCCCAGCTATTGGTATTATTGAATCTAGTCTATCTACTTTGCAATTACTCCAATGGCGTCGTACTGCATGAACGTATTGTACGTCCGGAACGCATTGTACGTCGGGCTCTCCGTAATACAACTTTTCACGCCACGCTGTTCATCAGCTTGGCTACTTTAGCAGATATCGGTACCAGTTCACTCCGTTTTTTTACATGCTTTTATAGTATTTTCTTTATCTGCCTCGCTATATATCGCCTTCTTTTCCGGTATTTACTGAAAAAATATCGAGAACATGGAGGTAACTCACGTACCGTCATTTTAATCGGCAGTAACAAAAACATGACAGAACTCTATCAAGAAATGACCGGAGATCCCACCACGGGCTTCCGCATTACCGGCTATTTCTGTGATGTACCTTCTGATGATTTTCCCGAAGATGTCCCCTATTTAGGGCAGCCTAAAGAAGTTGTCACTTATTTACAGCAACACCATATAGAACAAGTCTATTGCTGCTTGCCTTCTGCACGTAGCCATGAAATACTTCCAATCATCAATTATTGCGAAAATCACTTGATTCGTTTCTATAGTGTACCTAATATTCGCAATTACCTGCATCGTCGCATGCACTTCGAGATGTTTGGCAATATCCCCGTACTCACTATCCGCGAGGAACCTTTGGCACAAATGGAAAATCGCCTGCTGAAAAGAGCCTTCGACCTCTTTTTCTCCCTCGTTTTTCTGTGTACAGTATTCCCCTTCGTCTACATCATCATAGGTACCGCTATCAAGCTATCCTCCCCCGGTCCTATCTTCTTCAAACAAAAACGAAGCGGAGAGAATGGAAATGAATTTTGGTGTTACAAATTCCGTTCGATGCGTGTCAACATAGACAGTGACGAACTACAAGCCACCGCCAATGACCCGCGCAAAACAAAAATCGGAGATTTCATCCGTAAAGCCAGCATTGACGAACTTCCCCAATTTATCAATGTGTTACTGGGGCAAATGTCCGTTGTAGGGCCACGCCCCCATATGCTGAAACACACAGAAGAATATTCACGCCTTATCGACAAATATATGGTCAGACATCTGGTAAAGCCCGGCATCACCGGTTGGGCCCAAGTCACCGGCTATCGTGGTGAAACCAAAGAACTCTGGCAGATGGAGGGACGTGTACAGCGCGATGTATGGTATCTGGAACACTGGACTTTTCTATTGGATTTATACATTATATACAAGACAATCAGAAACGCCATTCAAGGCGAGAAAGAAGCGTATTGAGAATTAAAATTGAAAATCAAAAATTAAAAGGAGCAGTAATGAAAAACAAGAAAAGTATAGCCATCTTGATGGCGGCAATTACATTGGCAAGCTGCCAATCTTACAAAAAAGTACCTTATCTACAAAGTTACGAATCACTTACAGATAAGAGTTATAAGGAAATCGTCATCAATGAAGTCAATCAGCAGGATACCCTCTACGATGCGCGTATCCAACCTAAAGACTTGCTGAATATCACCATAAACACCACTGATCCGCAAGCTGCCGCACCGTTCAACCTGACCATGCAGACCTATAATAACATAGCACAATCCAATGCCAGCACTACATCGCAACCAGCCCTGCAACAATATCTCGTAGACAATGCAGGTGAGATAGACTTCCCCGTGATAGGCAGACTGCAAGTAGGCGGCTTAACTAAAAATGCAGCCGAGAACCTTATCCGTGAACAGCTTCGTCCTTATCTCAAAGAAATACCTATTGTCACTGTACGTATGTCCAACTACAAAATTTCTGTCCTCGGTGAAGTGAACAGTCCCGGAACTTTCACTATCAATAATGAGAAAGTGAATATTTTCGAGGCGCTTGCCATGGCAGGCGACATGACCATTTACGGTATACGAAACAACGTCAAGCTCATCCGCGAAGACTGTAACGGCCAGCGAAATGTCATCAGCCTAAACTTGAACGAGCAGAATATTCTTCATTCTCCCTACTACTACATGCAGCAGAATGATATCCTTTATATAGCTCCAAATAAAACCAAGGCAAAGAGTGCAAGCGTCAGTAACAGTACCACTATCTGGGTTTCTGTGATTACTTCCCTTGTTTCACTCGCAAGTCTGATTGTCAACATTGTAAGATAATTTTAATCCTCAAAAAATGAAAGAAGATTTATACGATGACCTTTTAAACGAAAAAGAGGAAAAAACAGATTTCCAAGCCCTCTTTTTCAAATACATCATTCATTGGCCCTGGTTTGTGGCAAGCGTATTGATATGCACTGGCCTGGCCTTTGCTTATCTCCGTTACCAAATACCCGTCTACGAAGTGTCATCTTCTATCCTAATTAAAGAAGACGACAAGAAAAGTACCAACAATGCACTGTCTGCCATGCAGGATTTTGGTATGCTTTCCATGACCAGCAACTTTGACAATGAGCTGGAAATTCTGAAATCAAGGACACTCATCAAGAAAGTCGTGTCACGTCTGAACCTTTATACCAACATCGCCATCGAACAATCTTTCGGCTACGATGTTCCACTTTACAAAAACTCCCCTCTTGATGTGTTCATGACCGCCGAGGAAGCTGACAAACTGGAAGGGAACATTCGGCTGGAACTGATATACTCCCCTACCGGCCAACTGACTGTCACAGCCTTTTATATACAAAACGGAGACAAGCAAGAAACGACCAAATCTTTCGACGAACTACCTGCCATTCTACCACTCCCGGTAGGTGTCATCACCATTTCGCACAATGACTCATTGCCTGCTCCGCAAGAGCCCGTCAATCTGAAGGCTATCATCAGTACCCCCACTGCCGTAGCAGCAGGCTATAGGGCAGGTCTGACCGTAGCCCCTATATCCAATACCAGTACCATTGCCACCATCAGTGTACAAAACACCCATATACAACGAGCCTCCGATTTCACCCAAGAACTGATAATACTCTATAATCAGGACACCAACACAGAAAAGAATGAAGTGGCCCAGAAAAGCGCCGACTTCATCGAGGAACGTATCAGCATCATCAACCACGAACTGGGCACCACAGAAACCGAACTGGCGGAATTCAAGCAACGCGCCGGACTGACCGACATCAGCAGCGACGCGCAGCTTGCCCTTCAGGAAAGTTCCAAGTATGAACAGCAATATGCAGAGAACGCCACCCAAATCAACCTCGTGAACTATCTGCGCGACTACATCAACAATCCTGCAAACAACGACGAGATCATCCCTGCCAACGTAGGACTGAGCGACATGAACCTGACCTCCGCCATAGACAAGTACAACAATCTCATCGTGGAGCGTAAGCGCCTGCTACGTACCTCCTCCGAAAGCAATCCCGCCATCATCAATCTGAACACGGGGATCGAGGCCATGCGCCACAATGTGAAAACCACCGTAAACAGTGTTTTGAAAGGCCTGCAAATCACCCGGAGCAACATCGACCGACAGTCGCGCAAGTACGAAAGCCGCATCAGCAACGCCCCCAAGCAGGAGCAGGAGTTCATGAGTATCGCACGCCAGCAGGAAATCAAGGCCACCCTCTACATCATGTTGCTGCAGAAACGCGAGGAAAACGCCATCACACTGGCTGCAACCGCCAACAATGGACGCATTATCGAAGAGCCCATGCCTGCCGGCATCGTTTCTCCCCAAGGCAAAAAAATCTATATGATTGCCTTTGTCATCGGCATCGGCATTCCCTTGGGCATCATTTTCCTATTGAACCTGCTCCGTTTCCGCATTGAAGGGCATACCGATGTGGAAAAGCTCACAAAGGTTCCCATTATCGGCGACATCCCCCTTACCGGCTCAAGCAAGCACGAAGAGTCTGCCATTGCCGTACGCGAAAACGACAACGACATCATGACGGAAACCTTCCGCAGCCTGCGCACCAACCTGCTCTTCATGATGGGCGATCCGGATAAGAAAGTCGTCCTGGTTACCTCCACCATAAGCGGTGAAGGCAAGACTTTCATAGCTTCCAACCTCGCCCTCAGTCTGGCGCTGCTCGGCAAAAAGGTCATTCTGGTAGGATTGGATATACGCAAACCGGGATTGAACAAGTTGTTCCATCTTTCACACAAAGAAAAAGGAATCACCCAATACCTTGCCGCCCCCAAATCCACAGACCTTCATGCGCTGATACAGCCTTCCGGCATAACTTCCAACCTCGACCTGCTATTGGGCGGTCCCATCCCACCCAATCCTACGGAACTACTGGCACGCCAGTCACTGGAAGACACCATCAGTACATTACGCAAAGAATATGACTATATCGTACTGGATACAGCCCCTATCGGCATGGTGACCGACACGCTCATCCTTTCGCGCGTAGCGGACGCCAGCATCTACGTCTGTCGTGCAGATTATACGCATAAGACCGATTACCAGCTCATCAACGAGCTTCAGGAGCATCATCGTCTCCCCAACTTATGCACAGTAGTCAACGGAATCGATATGAAGAAGAAAAAATACGGTTATTACTACGGCTATGGTAAATACGGAAAGTATTACGGCTACGGTAAGAAATACGGATACAGTTGAGTTAGCGACTAGCTATTAAGAGTTGAGAGTAAATAATCGAGTGTCTAATTTTTAATTTCTAATTTCTAATTTTTAATTAACCCCGCCCCTCCAATGTGACAGGCGACCGCGTAGCGCGCCCGAACCTCAACTATTTATAGACCATAGAAATACACCTTTAAAGGATTTTACATGAACCATACTGATATCACCCCTCATATTATTCCTCGTCGCCAATGGCTGGTGGCATACGTGCAGTCTTGTCTGGAAAAGAAGACTGCCGAACGGCTGAAAGCTATGGGAGTGGAATATTACTTACCCATACAAAGCGAAATACGCCAATGGAGCGACCGGCGCAAGAAAGTGGACCGCCTGGTCATCCCGATGATGATTTTCGTGCATGTCACTCCGCAGGAACGCCCCCTGCCGCTTACCTTACAAGCTATCAGTCGATACATGGTATTGCGCGGTGAAAGCCGTCCCGCCGTCATTCCCGAGGAACAGATGGAACGTTTCCGCTTTATGCTGGATTATAGCCCGGAGGCTGTAGAGATTTGCAGTACACCTCTGGCAGCAGGTGATGCCGTGAAAGTAATAAAAGGCCCCCTTGCCGGATTGGAGGGAGAACTGGTCATGATAGGAGGAAAAAGCAAAGTGGCAGTCCGGCTGGATATGCTGGGCTGCGCACATGTGGACATGCCGATAGGATACGTGGAGAAAATTAATTTTTAATTGTCTCGTATTCGCTTTTGGCGTCAAAACAAGGACAAGCCTTATGGATAGAGGAACTGAGTTGCCGATGCCCTGAAATACGGGCATTGGGATAGTCGGTCTTCAGCTGCCGGAGCAAGTCGAGCAAAGAGCATTTCTGCGCATAGGTACGTGTATCGGCAGGGACACCATTCTCGTCGAGCCCACCCTCATAGCAGATGCCGATACTCTTGTCGTTCCAGCCGGTGGCATGGGCTCCAATCTGATGAACCGGACGACAAATATGCACCTCGCCGTCACGGGTGATGTAGAAATGATAACCGATATCGGCAAAGCCCCGTGCCAGATGACTGCGGCGAAGCGCCTCCACCGAGAAGTGACGGTCACAGCGCGTAGCGCTGCAATGAACTACCAGGAGGGTTACCTCCCGATAGTTCTGATAGAAACTGCCTGCTTTCATCCGGCTAACGGTTGATGCAGGAAGTCAAGCCAAACACTCCGGCCAATGTAGTGGCCACGGTAATAATCACTTTAAGGACAATGCCCCATACAGATTTTGATTTTGTTTTCTCACTCATAACAATTTGCAATTAAGGAATTAAATACTATGGTTAGCTGCATTTTTTAGACAGAAGAACATATTTATTTTCTCTCTTTTGTCTTTTCGTTTCATCCTAACGGATTTTCCCCCTGGTCTCCGTCCGAACCGCCTCCCGGGTTGCTGCCTCCACCGGCATCTTCACCCCCGCCAGTGGCTCCGGTCAGGTCCACGGTAGTCTTTCCGGCCTTCAGGGCTTTCACCACGGCACGGGCTGCACTTCGGGTTGCCACCAGATTGAATTCCGCCTCCTCCAGCAGCTCTCCAAAACGCTGGCCGCAGGTCCAGTTCACATTCAGCCTACGGATATGGATGGCAGGATTGAACTCCTTGGCAGAAGCCGCGCCGATACTGTTGATGCTGATGTAGAAACTCCCCAGGTCGCCCAACTGGATTTTTTGTCCGGCCAGCAACTGCTCCCGCATGCAATCCACGGACATGGTGAGGATGGCAACGATATCCGAACGCTTGTACACGCAGCCATGACTGGCTATATGCTCGGCAAAGCGGTTGATGTCCATCACTTCCGAATATTGCGCACTTGCGTACGCTTTTTTGGCAACCGTCTTATCGGTAGGATTGCCACGCATCACGATACTGTAGTTAATCATAAATTAAAAATTATAAGTTAAAAATTAAAAGATAGGGAGACGATACTAATCCCAGGGGCTTACGATTACTAATCTTCGCGCGTCACGATTACTAATCTTCACCCTTCATCGTCTGACAGAACAAAGATACGACGTACCTCCGGGCAGAATAAGAGATGCGGTGAAGTGATATGAAGGGATGTGGGAAAATGTGAGATTAGGTAAGATTATACCGGGTTCCGGCAATGGGTATACAGAAAAAATTCCGTACATTTACAGTGTAATAACCAGTTAAAGCATTGTTTATGAAGTACGTTGAAGACTACGAAAATATCCCCGGCAAAGAGTGGCCCGTCCGCCCCTATTACAAACGTGAACTGGCAGAGGCATACGCCCCCACCATTTCACCGGCATCCGCACTCAACCGCTTGTCCAAATGGATGAAGCTGAATTTGGAACTGGACGAAGCCCTGCGGCATACCGGCTACAAAGGCTCCCAGAAAATATTCACCTCCCTGCAGGTGGAACTTATATTCAGGTATTTAGGAAAACCATGAAAGAATCAATCCCCCACATAGCGCGCCATGGCGCATTGGTTGCGGTAGATTTCATCCCCTTTCAGCTCGACCACCCGATAACCACGGCGGCCACCGGAACGGACAGCCTCATAGCCCTCCTGCTTCATCACCAGACCGAGGCGCGTGGGACTCAAGGGTTGCCGGATACCTATGTTGATATGTCCCAGTATCTGGGCATTGGTCAAGAACATGCACTCCTCGCCCGGCATGGGGCGGCGATAGTACACCTGAACGAGCTCACGCTCCAGGCAGGGCACCTCAAAATAACGGTTATGAAGATTCACGGCATCAATCTCCTCCTGCTCAAACCAGTAGTGGAAGCCGCTCTTCCAGAGGGCATAGCCTTGCGCATACACTCCGGCATAGTCTATGGGATAATCGAAAGGACTGTCTATGGAATCCACCTCGAAGGGAAGCCAACGGCGGTTGCCACTGAGGTCGTTGAGGAAGGTGACGTTGTTGCTCGTGCCACAGAAGCTGGCAATATGCGGACGGCTCTCCTTGAAGTGCCCGTAGGCGGCACGCTCGTTCACGTCTGTCATGCCGGTGATGGCCTTCAACTGGCTGACCTGGGCAGAGGTCATCTCCTCCAGCTCTTCAAGGCATACCAGTGCAAACTCGGTCAGCGTAAAAAGGTCGTCCTTGCTGACGCGCCGGCTGTTGCTTTTCACATAAAAATAACGCTGAAGTTCGACAGGAAGCAGACGCTGCATCCAGGTAGTCTTGTAGATGCCCTGCTTACCGATGAAGACCAGAATCTCATGATTCACCACCTTAGTATCGAGCAGCGAAGCAATGGTGGCCACCAGCCACTTCTTGAAGTAGACACCGAAAAGCTCCTGGTCATCCTTCACGTGTACGCCGGCAGCCAGACGGGCAATAGGGTCGGTAGCACCGTCCCAGGCAGGAAGCCCCTCCATATAGGAGACAAAGGGATTGAAAAGCGGTGTGTACTCCGAATCGAGCACGGAACGTATGTCCGCAATGCGGGCAAGCATCCCTGCCTTGTTCATGCGGCTCCACAACGTGTTGACGCAGCGGTCAGTCAGCTCCGCATACTCTTCTCCGCCATCGGCCATCAGGACTTCGAACTTGCCGCTCACCGTATTCTTGCGGAATCTTGCCTGTCCGGAAAGGAACTGCTCGATATCCGCCACCGTGGCAAACTTTTCATCGCCCTCTCCCCTGCGGACAAGGGAGCGAGTGCCATGCTCTCCGGTATTCGCGTAGCAGGAAGCGATAACGGCAACCACATCCCCGTCGTAATCGGGAAAGCGTTCCAGCGCCCAGGCTGCAGCTGTCTTCTGCGCCACTCCGTATTGGTTGAGCAGATATCCCATCCGCATCACGTATTCGTTACGATGATGTTCGCAGTAGCTCACCCCCTCCTCTTCCAGGAGGCTTCCGGCAGCTTTCACAGCCTTTTCCAGGCGCTTGTTGCGCTTGGCCGGCACGGCTCCGGCACCGCCATCCCGCGGACGGGGCGCTTTCGGAGTGCTCTGCACCACAAGGGAACCGGCATCCGGATTATAATACACATTGGGGTCGGAAGCCAGTCCGCTGATGCGGGTGGCATTCTTGCACTGTCTGTCGCTTTTGAAGTCTACCAAACGGGAATAATACTCATTGGCAGCATTGAAACACTTGGTATATTGTCTGAAAGCCTTCCCGCTTTCCATTCCGTTCAACTCCTCGATATGGCAGATGATACGGATGCCATGACCGCTGATGGTGGTATAGGCCAGCAATGTATGCTCGTCAGCACAAATCAATGCCAGTGTGGCAGACATCTGTTCGGGAGTGACGTGATCCAGGTCTACCAAAGTATATCCCGTCCAGGTACGGATATTTTCGCGGGTCTTCCCACCCTCAAAGCTGACGGCGACTGCAAAGCAGGGACAACCGGATTTCTCCCGGTCGGCATCCCGTTTCAGTTCCTGTTGCAGGTAGTAGCGATGTTTTTCGGTGCGGTCTCGCAAGGCAGCGTCGCATTTGATGATATTGACCACTTCTTCAAGAGAAGTTTCTATCGGTTCTGTGTCCGAATAGCCTCTGAAAAGGCTGACATGATGTTTTTCCATATCTGCTGATTCTGTTTATAATTAAAATTGCGATGCGAAGGAACACATAAGAACCCGGATATACAAGCTTTACCATTTCCACTATATGGAAATGATTCCGCTTGTTTTTATTATTGTTTAACAATTAAAAGAGTCAACATGACAAAGAAAGAGCCGGTCGCACCGGCATTCGGAGCTTTTCTCTGCAAACTCCAGAGTGAGCAGTTGGTTAACGGCAGACGTCTGACCAACACAACCATCGCCCAAGAGACGATGATGAGTACCAAAACTTACAACCTTTTAAAAAAGGGCTGAGTAACAACATCAACCAGATACATGCCATAACGCATTTCTGGAGGTCTTTTCAGAAAACAAATTCGGAAAGGGAAAGGTTCGAGCAAGAAGTAGCCGATTGCCTGGAAAGTGATTTAAGGCATTACAGAATCCATACAGGAGTCCTGAAACCTTAACTTCACCCAAAGCGATGACACTTGTGGCACCCTTTTTCCAATACTTTCTATAGGCTGATATTTATCACACACAAACAATACAAGTTTGTGCATATTGATAATTTGCCTCGCGCGCGTAACATGTATTTATGTTTAAGGGGTGACACAGGTGTCAACTTGACCTTGAAACAACGATGTGAAAATTAGGAAAAGCGGAAGGGAATTTGTTTTTTGCAGGTAGAACCGTGCAAAAACGATAATATGGAATCGCAGCAACGAATATATCCGATTGGAGTACAGAACTTCGAAAAAATATGCAACGACGGCTAGGTCTACATAGACAAGATGGCCCTTATTCACAAGTTAGTGAACAGCGGCAGTTACTACTTCCTGAGCCGCCCGCGCCGCTTCGGCAAGAGCCTGCTCATATCTACCCTGGAAGCATACTTCCAAGGCAAGCGAGAGCTTTTCGAAGGACTGGCAATGGAAAAGCTGGAAAAAAACTGGGTGAAACGCCCCGTGCTGCACTTGAACCTGAACATTGGAAGATATGACACACCGGACAGCCTGGACAAGATTCTGGACAATGCCCTCTCGCAATGGGAAGCAATCTATAGCACGGGGATAGCGGAAACCACCTTGGCGCTACGCTTCATAGGTATCCTTGAACACGCTTACAAGCAGACGGGCAAGCGAGTGGCCATCCTCATCGACGAGTACGACAGGCCCTTGCAGCAAGCCATCAGCAACCATGACCTGCAACGCAAATTCCGCAACACGCTGAAACCCTTCTACGGGGTATTAAAAACCATAGACGGCTGCATCAAGTTCGCCCTGCTTACAGGAGTCACGAAATTCGGAAAGGTCAAAATCCACGACAACTTCAAAGAAGAAATCCACGAATTGGCAGCCGCACAGAAAATGACATACCAGGAGGCATACCAAGAACTGCAATCTTGTTACGACGGCTACCACTTTGTAGAAAACACGGAAGGCATCTACAACCCTTTCAGCCTGCTCAACACCTTTAAGTACAAAAAGTTCGACAACTACTGGTTCGAAACCGGCATCCCCACCTATCTGGTAGAGCTGCTCAAAAACAACCATTACGACCTGGAGCGCATGGCGCACGAGGAAACTGATGCCGACGTGCTGAACAGCATCTACGGTAACGAAGAGCCCATACCGGTCATCTTCCAGAGCGGTTATCTCACCATCAAGGAATATGAAAAAGAATTTGGCTTATACCGCCTCGGATTTCCCAACCGGGAAGTGGAAGAAGGGTTCATCAAGTTCCTTATACCGTTCTACACCCGTTTCTCGAAGATAGAAGTGCCGTTCGAGATACAGAAATTTAAAACTACAGACTACATCTACGTGATGGAGTTCAAGCTGGAAGGCACCGCCGAAGAGGCCATCGCCCAGATAGAAGAGAAGCATTACGCCCGCCCCTTCGAGACGGATTCACGGAAGTTGTTCAAGATAGGAATCAATTTCAGCAATAAGACGAGGAACATAGAGAGGTGGATCGTCAAAAACAACTAAATATTTACACAAAAACAATAATATGTTTGCATATTCCAAAATATAATCACCATTTTTTGTGAATATCATTATATAAATGTTGCAAACAAAAAAGTCATAATGTAACATTATGCTTTGCGCTATTTGCAAAAGTTCAAAGTATATGCAAAACATGTCGATTCAATCACAAAATAACAAACGATTAGCCAAAAACACATTGATTCTGTATGCTCGCATGCTGTTTACAGTAGGCATCAGTTTCTATTCTACCCGTTTGATACTCGCTAATTTGGGAGTATCAGATTATGGCGTCTATAATATTATAGGAGGCTTTGTGTCCATGTTTTATATGGTGACAGCCACCATGACACAGGCAGTGAGCCGTTTCCTTACATTTGAATTAGGCAGGAATGATCCGAAAAAGTTGCAGCAAACATTCTCCACATCCCTAAATATTCTTCTTCTTCTTGCTCTGTTAGTAGTGCTGTTGAGCGAGACCATAGGCTTATGGTTTGTCAATACAAAGCTGAATATCGAGACAGACCGTATGACTGCTGCAAATTGGATTTATCAGTTCTCCCTTCTCTCTTTTGTTCTTGAGATGATTAGCGTGCCTTATAGTGCTTCGGTTATCTCGCACGAGAAAATGGGAGCATTTGCTTTCGTTACCATAGCTAAGGTCTTCTTGACGTTTGGCATAGCCCTATCGCTTGCTGCCAGCCCCATTGACAAACTGGTATTCTATGGAATTCTTGTACTTGCTGTATCTGTTTCCATTCAATTGATGTACTGGATATATTGTAAGAAAAAATTCCCCGAATGCCAATACTCTACACATATTGACAAAGTCTTGTTCAAAGACATGTTCGGTTTTGCCGGATGGAACTTTCTGACAACCTGCACTTCCATGCTAAGCAGTCAAGGAGTGGGCATCATGCTTAACATGCACTTTGGTACGGCAATCAATGCAGCCCGTGGTATAGCTTCTCAAATCAATGGAACAGCAGGTGCTTTCTCTCGAAATTTCACTACAGCATTAAATCCGCAGATAACAAAATCGTATGCAGCCGGAGATATAGCATATACAACAAAACTGGTTTGCAGAGGAGCAAAATTCTCATACCTACTATTTCTTTTCATCGCACTTCCATGTATGTTCGAAGTTGATTTTTTTCTTTCCAAATGGCTGACCGAAGTGCCTCCTTACGCTGGTATTTTCGTCCAGTTGACATTTCTCAACACCTTAGTTGAAATACTACTGAACTCAAATGAGACGTTAAACAGAGCTTCCGGAAAAATCCGCAAACTCCAAATTATCATCAGTGTGGCCCAACTGCTAATTCTCATTGTTTCCTACATAGTGCTTGAAATAACAAGCAATCCCATTTTGACTGTAGCGGTTACAAATGTCACTTATCTGTTGATTTTCATTCCACACATTACAGTAAACAAACCTTTTATCGGAATAACATTCGGATATTTTTTCAAACATACGTTAAGAGGAGTTATGATTGTAACCTGTATCTCAACTTTTATATGCTTTGCATTCCTATCCGGTATGGAACAAGGTTGGATTCGTTTGTTCGGGACAGGTATCGTATCCACCCTAACAATAGCGATTACTTCATGGTTTTTCACCTTAACGAAAGGTGAAAGAGAGAGGACAAGCTCTTTTATCAGAAAGAAAATTTACGCCATAAAACAGAACTACAGTAAGCAGTCAAAAAATGGCTATTGATTGAAAGGCTTAACAATAGGCGAACATACAACCGTAGGCTTGGGAAGCATCGTAACAAAAAACCTCCCACCTCATTGCATCGCGGCAGGCAGTCCGGCAAAGGTGGTAAAGACCGGAACAGACTGGCATTTAGGACATACTAATATATAAAAAATGATACTACATCTGATACTTTCTTTGATACTAAGCATAGAAACCATCATCATCATTGATTTTGCCATGGTGTTAAAGGGCATACATTTCAAATTAAGCCTATATGGTATATCATTGCTATCACAATTCATACTATTAGCATTTTGTTCGGATATTCCCAACATATTGCTTTTTACATTAGCTGCCACACTGTTCCTTATTCCTTGGGTAATGTATCTTCTGTGGCTACCATTCGCAAAAACCTCACACGATTTTGAAGATGTTGATAATGGGAAAACAGCATGTTATGGCAACAAAAAAGTATTACTGATAGTACCCCATCAAGACGATGAAATCAATGTGCTGGGCGGTATTTTTGAAGAGTTTATCAAATATGGCAGCACTGTACACATCGTATATGCCATAACAAACGGAACAATACAAGGTTTTAGATACACTGAAGCATTAAATTTGTGCAAACACATTGGCATTCCGGACTCTAATGTCACATTCCTTGGATATGGATTTATACATAGTAAAAAGGCGAACATACCTACCGTAACCAAAGGTACACAGAATGTTCCTGCATATAAAGAAGGTCAAGCCTTAACAAGAGAAAATATGGTGAACGACCTAAAAGAGATTATATTGCTGCAAAAACCAGATATTATTTTTGGTAGTGATTACGATTACCATGAAGAACATCATCTTGTAACTATTGCCATTGATGAGGCTTTGGGAAAAGTGCTAAAATCAAAGTCAAAGTATCGTCCTATGGTGATGAAGAGCTATGCTTACCGAACTACATGGGAATCTTATCCAGATTATTACAAAAATAATATCCGTTCTACACTTTACAAGAAAGCTACGGTGGAAACCTATCCGTGGGAAGAACGGTTGCGTCTGCCCATAGCAGCACATCTATTGAACAGAAGTCTACTCCGTTCAGATATTTTCCGGCAATATAAAACCTTCAAGTCACAGGGAGCTGCAATGCGAGCTATCAATTTCAATGCCGATAAAGTGGCATGGCAACGCCGTTCAGACTCTTTACTACTACAGGCTACCATTCAGGTTTCATCCGGCAAGGGAAGCAAATTGAACGACTTCTTACTCTATGATAAAAGTGAGACCTTTATGTTGAATCGTGACAGCTTCCCCACCGAGGGAGCATGGATACCGGAAGCAACGGATAAAGAAAAGAAAGTTACTTTTACCTTGGCAAATCCATCACGTATTGAATATCTTCTGCTTTATCAGAATACTTGGAACAGCAATGTGGTGGAGGGAGTATCTATCTCATTTAACAATGAGAAACCTACCCAATATTCTTTAAGGACAGACAGCTATCCAACACGCATACATGTAAGAAAAGAAGATGTGGATTTTTTCACCATACGCATTATAAACAGCAGGGGCGCAAATGCCGGCCTCACAGAAGTGGAAGCATTTGAATGTAAAGAAGAGCAACCATTCAGCCTGATTAAATTGATGAATACATCGGAAGATTTCGTTTACGATTATTGGATAAATACATCGGGAGAGGAATCTTTCTTACTTTATGCCAAGGGTGATGCCTTGCCTCTTTCCGCAGCAGATTATTCCATTAGTGTGGACAATCCCAAATGCAAAGCTTTTATTATAGGGGCTGAAATAAAAGTTTACTGTCCTAAAGGTGAACAGACTCGCTTGATAGTAACATCCGTAAACTCACTGTATTCAGACACCGTCATACTTTCCAATCCCAACAAGATGAAACGCCTCCGCTGTGCTATTGGACAAAAAACGGAAGCTATATATTACGGTATTTTCATCGGAGATACACACAGAAAAGCAACTTCTCTCTCCATCTTGTCGATGATAAAGAGTCACCTATGTTTTATTCAAAAATAGGTCAAGATTACACTCTATTAATCTACATTATGCACGTGTCAGTAATATTTTTCATCACACGATTGATAAAAGACAATACATTCATAAACCCAATTTATGACTATTGTGGAGCAATCATTGTGTTTATTATCACACTACTATCATATAGTATCAAAGAAGGAACTTTTCTGTTTACAAAAAGTAAAAAAATCAACAAATGAATAGCTACAAATTATACGCAGTAAACTACGCTGATCCAGCATACGAATTCCGTCGCAAAGTAAATACCGATTCACTCAAAAAATTTGGAAAAGTGGATGAAGTGTTTGAATATGGTTCAGCAAGCATCCCCGAATTCATTGAAGCTCATCCTAATTTGTTTAAATACAAATTCGGAGCAGGCATGCATTCTTGGAAGCCTTATATCATTTTAAAGGCACTTGACAATATCAAAGACGGTGATTGGCTGTTTTATTGTGACTGCGGTGCAGAGATTATAGACGATGTACATAAGTTGACAGACCATGCAATAACAGATGGTGAAGACTTTATGGTGTTCCAACTGCTTTGGGCTACCACACGAGAGTACACAAAAGCGGAAGTCATTAGGTGGCTTTATGTGGAGAATCCCGATTTGCCGCAGGTGTTAAGTGGATTCATCTTTATGAAAAAGAATACCAAAACCGTCGCCTTGATTCAAGAATGGCTTAACTTATGTATAGTGGAAAAGTACATTGCATGTGAACGTTTTGATGAGACAATACCTAATGACCCGATTTTTAAAGTGCATCGTGACGATCAGTCGTTACTTGACATCGTTGTTCGCAAACACGGCATACGCCCCTATCGCGACCCGTCGGACTACGGTCTGCGCAGCTATTTCTGGCAACCCTTGGGGAAAGACGAGCGGCGGAGCGATTATCCCGTAGTGGTGCTGTCGTTCCGGCGAGCCGATGCAGCAGAATACAAGAAGACATATTTCCAACGCTATCGCCTATGGCAATTATGCTTAGGACATTATGGTATCTACCGCAGGATCAAGAAACTCTTGATAAAAGCCGGAATATTGAGACGCGAACCTTCTGGTTTAGGTATATGACACCAGTACACTACAACCTACGCTCACTTAACTTGCCGAAGAAGATCGGGTGTATACTACAGATTGTAGAATGGTAGGTTCACATCATACCTTTGTAGCATTTCGGATTAAATTATAAAAGGACATTTAAAATTCAAGGAATTCATGAAACTTAGACTTTTTGGACCAGGTGGTCGTGTATGGCGATTGGCTTTCCGAATAAAACACACCGCTAAATCATTAAAATACAGACAATTATACAATATAGGGGGGGGGGTAAAAACAAGAACCTGTATTTCTATGTAATCGGTATTACGATGAAAAACGAAGGCTTCTTCAGTATGGCAAACAAAACAAGAGCACATATAATATATGCACTTGACAATGGCCTGACACCAGTTGTCAATTGGAGGGATTTCCCGAATCCATACTTGCGCAACGATGGCACAAACCCATGGGAATACTTTTTTGAGCAACCCTGCGGGTATACGCTAAATGACGTGTACGGCTCAAAACATGCAAAATTCAGCATAGACAGTCCTTTCCCTAATCGCAAATATACGATATGGGACGTTTCATCTGCCGACAAAGCCACAAAAGAAAAACTAAAATCCGTTACAACGGAATATATCCGGCCCCAAAAAACATTAAAGGAGTATTTTTTGAAAGGGATGCCTGATGCTTTTAACGGAAACAACCACATTGTTGCATGTATATGCCGTGGAACGGACTATTTTGACACACCTTTGATTGGAATTGAGAAACAACCCACTCCACAAATGGCAATCGAGCAAGTAAGATGCATGATGAAGAAACATAACTGCAACATGGTTTATTGCGCTACGGAAGACGAACGCATATACCGGATGTTCGAAAAAGAGTTTGGCGAGAAACTGATACCCAATACCCAGGAAAAATACGGGGACAACCATGGCAAGCTGTTGATGCAAATAAATAGAGAAGAGAAACGTGACATCCTTGAAATCACAAAGCAATATTATCGCTCCATGTATATTGTTTCACAATGTGACTGTCTTGTCGCCGGAGTTGTGAGCGGCACAAACGCCGTGTTGTGTATGCCCAACAAGTTTAAAGACACTTATATCTTTAAACTCGGCTGTGTCACGGAAGAAGATGTAAAAGAATACAGAACATTATGGGATTAACATATATCAAAAGCAGATTTCTTCATCCGGTAAAAATGAAGTGGTATGACCTCCAGATAGAAATTATCGGAGCATGGAAGTTTTTCTTGAAACGGCAACGTAGCGGTGAGCGCAAACTGACGAAAATTCATTACCAATCAACGGACAAAATCTGCGGAAACAAGCGGTCTACTGTCATTTATATGGCCAACGGATACACTTGGCATGGCGGACTGGCTGACAGGTTAAAAGGCATTGTGTCGCTTTACGCCTGGTGTAGCGACCACTCCAAACCATTCAAGATAAATTTCTGCCATCCGTTCCGGTTACATAACTACCTGATACCCAACGAATACGATTGGCAGATTGCCGATGAGGATATTTCGTATAATCCTTGTGAGGTAGCTGTCAAACAATGCCTCATAGCTCCTGTCTTGGCAGTACCTACGGTACAGCCAAGATTACCGGAACTGCTTGGCGAGTGGCTGGATGAGCATTTAGTACAAACAAATGCCCAGTTGCACGTATATACCAATATGCGATATGGCAACAGCCGATTTGCAGAACTATTCGGCAAGTTGTTCAAACCAGCTCCTCGTTTACAGAATTTGATAGATTACCACAAGGAACAGATAGGAGGGAAATATATTTCCATCTCATTTCGTTTTACCACTTTATTGGGAGATTTTACTGATTGTACGGGAGCGGCACTTCCGGTAGCCGAGCGTCAGCCACTGATTGAAAAATGCCTGCATGCCATTTCACAAATAGCGAAAACCGCACCTTCGCATGACAGAATCTTGGTAACGGCGGACAGTTCCACTTTTTTAGCGCAAGCTGCCGCTTTGTCTCATGTATATGTGATTCCCGGTAAGGTGGGGCATATTGATTACGATAATGATGATGACGTCAATATGAAGACATTCCTCGACTTTCTGCTTATCGCGGATGCGGAAGCCGTGTATCTGTGTAAAAGCGGCAAGATGTATAAAAGCGCTTTCGCGCAAACTGCCGCCATGGTACACAATAAACCTTTTGAAGTGAAAGAATGCTGAAAAGATGAAGAAACATTTGTGTGCTGCCCCAGAATGTACAGGCTGTTTGGCATGTTTGAATGTTTGTCCCAAACATGCCATTGGTGTGACCGAAGGATTCTTGGGTGAGATTTTACCTACAATTGACGAAGACAAGTGTGTCGATTGCGGACTTTGTGACAAGATATGTCCATCGTTGAATCCGTCGCCGATGCATCTGCCTATGGATTGCTATGCCGCATGGACGAAAAATGAGGTGGATTATGTGTCTGCTACCAGTGGAGGGATGGCCACCGCCATAAGTAAATCCGTCATCAGTAAAGGTGGTGTTGTATATGGATGCGCAGCCCATGGACTTCAGGTGAAACATATGCGCTGTGCCACTATGGAGGACGTGGAGAAACTGAAAGGCTCCAAATATGTGCAAAGCGAGATGGGAGACCTTTATCAAGCGTTAAAGAAAGATGTTCTTGAAGGTCTGACAGTGCTCTTTATCGGGACTCCCTGCCAAGTAGCCGGCGTAAAAAATTATTTAAGGCAAGAATATGACAACTTGTTGACTGTTGATTTGATATGCCATGGCGTTCCCTCACAGCAAAGTTTACACGCATCTCTGCGTCATGCCATACGTGATATAGAGCCTACCAAGGTAACTTATTTGTCTTTTCGTAATCATGCAAAAGGAGATTTTTGTTTAGAATGTCGAGGCTTTAAAAAAGATGGCAAGCCTTTCATCTTTGAACGAGGAATAGATTATTCCAATTCCTATTATCCAGCTTTCTTTTTTGGAAATTCTTATCGTAACAGTTGCTATCAATGCCGCTATGCCTATCGGCAGCGCATATCGGATATATCTATCGGCGACTTTTGGGGATTGAAAGATGAAAAAGTACATCGTGAGGCCGATAACGGCATTTCGGTCGTTTTGGTGAATACGGACAAAGGAACGGCATTTTATGCGTTGATGCAAGCAGACGTGCATAGCCATCGGCAACCAGTAGAAGATGCCATCGCGGGCAATGCGCAACTCAACGCGCCCACTCGCCGTACGGGACGAACCCGTTGCTTCAGGTTCTTAGCCCGGTATTGCTCTTTTGAAGCAGCCTTTCGCATCACATGGATGGACAGAATTCTGAAAAGTAAAATGAAGTATTGCATCAAAAAAATAATCAGAAAATAATGAAAGGTACAGTAGGAATAGTGGATTTTCATGCCGCGACCAATTACGGTTCCGCCCTATTGGCTTATGCCTTGCAACGGGTGGTAAGCGATATGGGATATGATTGCAGCATCATCAATTACCAGCCGCAAAAGCAGGTAGATGGCTATCGCTTGCCGATTTTGGTAAGCCGTCATCCGGTGAAACGTTGGATAGAATCACTTTGTTGGCTTCCATACAATAAACAGATGAAGCGAAAGGTGGACAAATTTAAGTCGTTTGCGCACGACTATATGCGCCTGACACCCTATTGTTGCGACCCATCTAAAATCAATGAAGAATGTGGCACTTTCGACTATTATATAGCCGGAGGCGACCAGATTTGGAATACCGGATGCTTTGAGTTTGAATGGTATTATTACCTCGATTTTGTACGGAACGGAAAGAAGATCGCTTATGCTCCCAGCATGGGACCGAACGGACGGAAAACCATACCGGCACATCTTGCCGAGCGTGTGCGAAGAGAAGTGAAAACCTATCAGGCTGTGGCAGTGAGAGACAGTGGAACGGCGGCTTTCTTTGATTCAAATCTGCCCGTGGTTCTCGACCCGACTATGCTGCTTGATGTAGAAGAATGGAATAAACTTGCGGGTGACTCGCCTTTGATCAAAGGCGAGTATGTATTCTATTACGATCCGTTTGACCATGAAGTTGGTAAGAATGCGGCTCGGGAATATGCCGTGGAGCATGGTTACCGTATCGTGTCGAGTAACATCTATATGATTTTCCAAAAAGATACCCGAACATTCGATTACCGTTTGGATGCAGGGCCTTTGGAATTTCTGAATTTTGTGAAATATGCTAAATATTGCATAGGCAGATCGTTCCATCTTTGCGTGTTTTCTTTATTATTCCGAAAGGAATTCCAAATGGCGGACGGTTTAATTGACGCACGTAACCGTGAATTGGCGGAATCCTTATGGGGAGATGTGGAACGTTTGAGCAAAGCAGGTGATAACGATATGATTGTGTCGGCTACCGATTATACGGCAGAGGTTGAGACACGTTTTCGTGATTTGCGTGAATCGTCGTTGTTGTTTTTAAATAAGGCTTTAAATTCATAGTAAATGATGAATACTCCTAAGATTTCCATATTGGTTCCCGTTTATAACGTGGAAAAATATCTCCAACGTTGCGTGGACTCCGTACTTGCGCAGGACTTCACGAATTGGGAAATGATACTTGTTGACGACGGCAGCCCTGACCGTTGTCCGCAGATGTGCGATGCGTTTACGGCAAAGGACACACGGATAAAAGTGATACATCAAGAAAATAGAGGGGCACATGCGGCACGAAAGGCCGGATTTGAACATGCCAAAGGGGAATATTTGGTGTTTTTGGATCCAGATGATTATCTCTTACCTAAAGCCTTAAGTTCATTATATGCCAAAGCTATAGAAAGTAAATACGATATAGTAAAAGGGGCTAACCTGAGAGTGCGGAATAATGGTACATCAAGTATTGAAACACCAATCTTGTCAGGAAAAGAAATCGTTGGGGAGGAGAACTATCTGTTTGCTCTGTTGTCTTATCACATATTGCCTTATTTATGGGGGGGCATTTACAGAAAGACATTATTTTCTGAAGAAATATTCAAGTCTGCGACAAACATATCCATCGGAGAAGACTGGATAACCAACCAGTCCATTTGGCGTGGCGTTAAAAGATACGCAGCTATAGACAATGTTGTATGCGCATACTATATTAATAGCAGTTCAATGATGCAGACACGAGTCCTTTCACATGAGTATCATGAATCTTTCGGAAAAATGATGCTGCAAATTGCAACGGGAGCATCTTCAAAAATCATGCAGACCATTGAACGTAACAGAATAATGGTGCATATAAAATGTTTCTTTACACCGGAAATAGGTTGGGATAACACTTGGTATAACGTCATTTATGAATATGTGAAGAATGACAATAATTTAAAAGCACTACTGCAAAACAATGATAAAAAATTCCTTGAATTCATAAGAAGCAGAACCATCTTCAGACTATACACTTTCGTTTATAGAATATTGTTTCAAGGTATAAAATTACACGGCCGCAAAAGAAGTGTGCTTTATAATTTTTCCACCACATAATAAGCAAAATACAAGAAGTAATCATTCATCATATTGGTAAATGAACAGTTTAAAGCAACTCTACAAAGACATTAAAACAAGCTGGGGGAAAAAGTTCCGTTGGATAACGGCTTTCTTCCTATTGTGGATATATAGGACCATATTTATGCCAGCAGGAGATGGAGGCTTTGCACAAGCCTTGCAAATAATATCCCTTTTCAGTATGTTATTTATTGTATATTCTCATTGGCAAAGGAAAGTTGTGGGAATATTCAGAATATCGAATCCACCGATACGCACATTGCTACTATTATATTTCTATGCGTTGTTGAGTGCCACATGGGCGTTCATGCCTGCATTCTCCGCATTCTTGAGCATACAGAATTTTATACTAATGGCTTTGACTTTTTGGCTGCTAAGCATGCCAAAAACATTTGACGGTGTGGAAAAGAGTTTGGTATATCTCATTATGGCAATGGCCTTTTTCAGTGCTATCGGTGGAAGATACAATGTAGGATGGCCTATCTTCATTCATTTGCTGCAAACGGGTACTTGTTCTGCCATGTGTTTTGCCTATTGCTTTGCAGAATGGATAAAGGAAAAAAAAGACAAGAAACGCCTGAGGTTTTTCAGAACGGTCATGCTGATAAGTTTCGTATTGCTTGTTACGAGTACATCAAGCGGTGCCAATGCATCTTGTGTCGCCGGCATAGGCACAGCCATGCTGTTCAGCGGTCATGCCATGTGGGGAGCTTTAATGGCATGTATTGGCATTTTTGCATTTATCTACCAAGACCAACTTATGGACTTATTGTTGCTCATCATGCCAGGTAAAACAAAAGCAACTATTGAAAGTGCCACTGGGCGCGACCGATTGTGGGAACAGATATTGTATTTTGCAGCCCAAAAACCCATGTTCGGATGGGGCTTTGCTTGTGCCGAACGCGTGGTATCGGTCAAAGGCACCGTGCTTTCACCCGATGCTCATAACAACTACATAGGTTTCTACGGCAGCTTAGGGTATGCGGGTTGCGTACTGGCAGCTCTGCATTTCGTGACCTCGCTTTTTTCATTTTTCAAAAACAGCTTGAAGCGCGGCTACTTGGGACTTATGTGTGCCATGGTGGTGGCTTTGGTCAACGGATATTCCTACGGTTTCCTTTCGGGCAAGGCATGCGTCATCACAATTGCTTACTTTGCCATAATAGTTGCCGGTTATCATTTTAAAAGAGCGCAACGTCTTGAACAATTGATACGAAGATGAATAAAGATTTAAGTGTAAAAATCAGCATTGCGGGTTTTATCTGTACTCTAATGGTAGTATATAGGCATTCACTCAACTACCTTGCATTCTTCCATTCGTGGAGTCCACAAGGATTGAACGGAATAGTGGAAGACTCTTGCATGCGTCTTACTCAAATAGCAGTTCCTTATTTTTTTATGGTATCCGGTTTTTTCTTTTTAGGAAAGAACTATTATGAACCGCAAAGCTATAGACAAATGATCATCAAAAAAATACATACGTTGTTCATTCCATTCGTAATTTGGAATGTAACAGGAGCCTTGTGCTTATTGCCTTTTGACAAAAAAGCCGTTGGCACGGATATATTCTCGGTGATTCAGAATCTGTTCAACAGCCATTGGTACGGTCCGTTGTGGTATGTCAGGGATTTGATGGTTGTGATGATGTTATATCCTATATATGGATGGCTGTTCCGCATAAAATCATCGTTGCCGATATGGATAACTGTGACCGTATTGTTCTATCTATGGAAACCTATAGATTGCTCAGTCTTGTCCTCTGAATGTTTAGTATTTTTTGTATTGGGAGGATTGATAGGCAAACACCCGGAAATGCTATCTGTCAGGATGCGCCTTGCACCAACTCTTGCCATCTCAGCCATCTGGTTTGCAGCCTGCTTTACCGGCTTTATGACTTTCAACGAATGGATACACAAGCTGACAGATATGACAGGCATAGTAGCGTTCTGGCAACTGCTGAACCATATACCGGAAACGTGGCGGCAGAAAATGCTGCATCTTTCGACTTTCTCATTTCTCATCTATGTGATGCATTTCTATCCTATGAAATTATTCAAACAAGGCATCGCACACATCTTCTATGGCAACGATATCATCGCAACGATCACATACATATTACTGCCAATTATGATTTCGTACTTAATAATACTTATAGGACAAGGCTGGATTAAATTGTCCCCAAAAACTTATTCTTTAGCAATAGGAAACAGGATATGAAAGAAACGATATATCTTACTCGCGATGAGAGCAATATAATAAAGGGGATTCTTATCCTGCTAATAGTATTGGGACATAATCACTTTCTTATGGATGGAGAATATGTGAGACTACAAATCCAATTATACAAATTCCACGTAATCGAATTCTTCATATTGCCATTCTTCTATAAAATGAAAGCTGACACGAGTTGGGAGCACCTGAGAGATATCATTGTCAGGAACTGGGTGCCTTATTTATGGATTTTGTCAGCTTGTTACCTTACAAGTTGCATTTATTTCCATAAAATCGGGCTGGAATGGGGACACCTATCAGCCATTCTTTTGGGTACACAGACACATTTGAGCAAATACTACAATTTTGTATTCCCTTGGTTTCTGCCCACCTATTGTTCGTTCTTTATCTTGTACCTTCTGTCGTTGAAACACAAGTGGCTCTATGGGATAATGATAATATTGTCTGTTGTCACATGGGGATGTACTTGGGAAGAATTTTATTGGTTCAAGAATACAATGCCCTTAGGCATCGGACTGGCAATAGGATATTTTGCATACGGCTGGATGGCATCTGCTTTAAACAGCCTATCTGCCTATATGAAATATGCAGGAGCTGTTGTGTTTGTTGTAATAAACATATTACAGTTTATGGATATACGTGTACCTATGGGAAACACCTTGCTTGTACCGACATTCTTTCTGCTTCTATTGGCATTGTTGCCACACCTTCATTTCAAGTGGTTAAAAACAATAGGAGAGAATTCCCTGGGAATATATTTGTTAAATATGTTCATCATAAACATCTTATGTGCGCTCTTACCCAACAACTTGATTACCGGTGTATTTATATTTATTGCATCTGTCTGTTTATCGCTATTTATTTCTAGATGTATCAATAAAAGAATGTTCTTAAAACGAATTCTGTTTCCAAGTAGCATTAAGGATATAAAAAACTGCTTTAACACAAAATAGTATGAAAGTATTATATTGCAACCCGATATTTCTGGATTATAGACTACCCTTTTATAAAAGACTGAACGAATTGTTTGACGGCAATTTCTATGTCATGTATTCCACTGTTCGTTATAAATTAAGACATAATGAACATTTGCTTAAACAAATTCCGGAAGTTTTGGGTAGAAATGCCTTGCCTTTTGAAAATGAAAAACTCTTCAATACTTATGAAATGTCTTTCAAAAAATACAATGGAAGGCAAGGGAAAAGAATACCCATCACAAAAGGATTGATTAGATCCATAAAGAAAATTAAACCGGATGTATTGATAAGCGAAGGATTTTTCCAATGGACTCCCTTAGTGTTGTTATATTCTATTCTAACCCTTACACCTTTATTTATTGGTTACGAACGTACGCCACACACTGAGAGAAATGCAAAGCGGATTATAACTTGGCAGCGCAAATTTTTCAATCTATTCATCAAAGGTTATCTTGTTAATGGAAAAGAAACTCAAAAATACCTTGAAAGCATAGGAATAAAATCTAAAAAAATACACATTGGAGGGATGAGTGCCGATGGTAAAGGGCTTGCGGAAGCCGTAAAAAATTACAACCCTCAAAACGAAGACAATGAATTTATAAAATCATTGTTAAACATAAAGCAAGAGAAAAAAGGGCTGATATATCTGTTTTCCGGTCAGATACATACCCCAAAAGGAGTTCCACATCTTTTGCTGGCATGGGAAACTCATATAAAAAAAAATCCCAAAGACCAGCTTGTACTTATAGGTAAAGGAGAGGAATACGATTATTTGAAAGATAAATATGCAACATATGACAGCATACATTTCCTCGGATTTATTGCCTACCAATATGTATACAAATATTATGCAATTGCAGATGTATTCATTCTGCCGACTTTGCAAGACAACTGGAGCCTTGTCATCCCAGAGGCTATGGCATGTGGGTTGCCTGTTGCAACATCCATTTACAACGGCTGTTATTCTGAGTTGATAAAAGAGGATGTCAATGGCACTATTTTCGATCCACTAAAAAATGATTCTATGCTGAAAGCTTTAGAATACTTTCACCATCACGACTTGAAAGCCATGGGACAGGCATCGATTGAACTTGAAAAACCATTCAATACGGAAAATTGTGCACAACGCGAATACGATGCTATTATTCGTAGTTTAGATAAAAAAACTGGTAAATGAACAATATCAACAATGTACACAATTGTGTTGGATGTCTATCGTGCGTTGACAGATGCCCGAAACATTGCATTCATATATCCAATGATTCTTTGGGACATATACATACGCATGCAGAAGAGACACAGTGCATCAACTGTGGCTTGTGTGTAAAAAGTTGCCCCGCTATACAGAAACCCGATTATAGAAAACCGGATAAGGCGTATGCTTTGTGGAGAAAGGACGATACGCTAAGGCGGCAGAGTTCTTCAGGTGGATTGGCTGCGGTATTGTCCGAACGGATGATAGCAGAAGGAGGTATCGTTTACGGATGCGCTTTCGAGAAACCTTTTTCTATAAAGCATATCCGTTGCTCATCTGCGGATGAATTGGAAAAGCTGAAAAGCTCAAAATATGTACAGAGTAACTTGGCAGGTATCCACTCGCAAATAGCAAATGATTTGAAGAATGGGAAAAAAGTATTATTCATCGGTACACCATGTCAAGTAGCCACAGTGGCTCTGTATACTAAAAAGTTTGGAACCAATCTGTTTACTGTGGACGTAATTTGCCACGGAGTTCCATCCATACAACTGTTCAAATCAAGTTTGCCTACTGATATCGTAGAATGCAACATTGACAAATTAACTTTCCGTGACGACACTGCTTACAGATTAAAAATATATAAGTCTGGAAAAATAATTTATAAAAGAGAATTACATATCGACTTATACATGAAGGGATTTTTTAAAGCTATTTTTTGCAGAGACAGTTGCCACGAATGCAAATATACCCGAAGTGAGAGAGTCAGTGACCTGACCATCGGGGATTTCTGGGGAGTGGACAAATCCCAAATACATACGAATACTGACTACGGATTATCACTTGCGTTAGTCAACTCAGAGAAAGGTCATGCCATGCTCCGGAATATAGTTTCAGAGGTGAACATGGTGGAAAGACCGATGGAGGAAGCCATTGCCGGCAACAAGCAACTGAGATTCCCTATGAAGAAGACATGGCGATCTAAAATATTTAAGACATTGTATCCTATTTGTGGGTTCAAATGCTCAGCTGTTTGTTCTATGCCTGACATTGTTCTCAAGAATATGATTATAAGAAAATAACCTATATGAAAATACTTACCCTTACTACATACAATGTTTATAACTACGGTGCAGCACTACAGGCATACGCCTTGCAGACCTATCTGCAATGTATGGGACACGATGCGGTGCTAATAAACTACCAACCGGAATATCTGACACGAAAGTATGACTACCGATGGGTGAACCCAGAATCGAAACTGAGCCGGTATGCCGTGACACGCATAGCATATCGCGTGATGAAGTACCTGCAACGGCAAACCACCATGGGCCGCAAACGGCAGTTCGACCGTTTCATCGACTCGTATCTGAAGCAGACACGAGAATACCGCACGCTCGAAAAGCTGTGCCAGAATCCACCGGAAGCCGACCTCTACGTGGTAGGGAGCGACCAAATATGGAACGTGTTTTACGAAGCGGGACGCGATCCGGCTTTCTATCTCGAATTCGTAACAAAGGGCAGAAAAGCATCATACGCTGCCAGCTTCTCTTACGTGGATATTCCCCAGAAGGAGAAAAAAAAAATTGCCGAATGCCTGCGGACGTTTGATGCTGTGTCTGTAAGGGAGAGTCATGGATTGCAGTTGCTCAGGGAGATGAACATTCCGGGGGAATGGGTACTCGACCCCGTATTCTTACTCCCTATAGAACAATGGAAACAATTGATGGTAACAAACATCTCCAAAGAAGATTATCTGTTGATTTACGACTTTGAAGGAAATAAAGAGTTGAAACGTTTTGCTAAGGAGTATGCACGCCGTCATCACCTGAAGATTTATGTCATAGCAGATACTTACCCGTTGCTTTATGCCGACAGAAACTTCATGAAAGCAGGTCCTCGTGAGTTTGTTTCGATGATTTATCACTGCAAAGCATTTATATCCAATTCGTTTCATGGCACGGCATTCTCCATTATGTTCAACAAACCTGTCTTCGTATTTAACAGACATCGACATAAAGTGAATTCACGTATGGAAAGCTTGATGACCCTCTTCGGAATAAACCAATGTATATTGGACAACCCCGAAAAATGGGAAAAAGCTTATTATTACCCTTTCAATTACGAACAGATCAATCACACCAAGCAACGCGAATTGATTAAGTCGAAAGCCTACTTGGATAATTTGTTAAACATATGTACACATCCATAAAATGCTATGATAGATTTATCTGTAATCATACCGGTTTATAATGCCGCCCCATCCATTAACCGCACATTAGATTCTATTTTCAACCAGCAAACATCTTACGCTATAGAGGTTATTCTCATTGATGATGGGAGCAAAGATAACTCCATAGAGATTATCAAAACCCGAAAAGAAGCCAACATCACATTGTTACGACAAAAAAACGAAGGACCTTCTGCTGCCCGTAACAATGGGATTAAGACAGCACAAGGTCGCTATTGCGCTTATTTGGATGCAGACGATTATTGGGAACAAGGTTTTATCGAAAAAACTGTTTCATTTTTGGACAACCATCCTGATTGTGTGGCAGTAAATGTTGCGCAACGTCACCTCACTGTCTCCGGTTCATTTGAAATCCCCAGTTGCTACCAAGAGTATAAAGAAGCTTTCATCTTAGAAGATTTTTTCACTTTCTGGGCAAAGCACATGCATGTCTGTACAGGAAGTGTCTTAATCCGCAAAGAAGTGATTAATATAATTGGAGGACAACGTAAAGACCTTCGCATCACTGAAGATTTGGAGTTTTGGGCTATGGTATCTACCTATGGACAATGGGGATTTATCCCGGAAATTCTTTTTGTAAGCGATGGTGGAGACGTGACCCGTAGTCAAGGCTGGTTAAACAAAATGATGATACGCTGGAACAGCGCGCCCAGTATTGCTGATTGGGAAAAGCGCATTGTTACACGCCTGCCCAATGAACTACCTGCAGGTTATTTAAAAGCCCGTGGTCGTATTTCACGCAACCTCACTTATTGCCAACTTCTCTCCGGTCGTTTGACATTGAGCCGTCAAGAGGCTTTGAAATATGGCAGATATTTTGTGAAGGACTCCATTGGTAAACTCATGAATATGACGAAACATACTCCTATTACTTGGTGGATGTTGGCGAAGTTGCTGCAATACAGGGAGTATCACCGGAAGTAGTAAAGTTCACATAAACAATAGGTACATCATCAATATATGCCACGAGAAAGGTATCAAACTGATAATGGTAACCTCGCCATAGCACACTGGTTGAAGTCTATACTTTGAATTTGATTAAACGAAACATGAAACCAAGAGTTCTTTTTATAATGCACATGCCCCCACCCGTACACGGTGCATCCATGATGGGGGAATATATCCATGACAGCAAAGTGATAAACGAAGCTTTTGACTGCCATTATCTTAACTTAACTCTTGCCAAAGATATCAATGACATAGGAAAAGGAGGAATAAGGAAACTTATTGTTTACTTAAAAAAACAGATACAAATAGCAAAAACCGTTAAGAGAATAAAGTCACAATTATGCTATTTGACTCCCAATACCAAAGGTGGGGCTTTCTACAAAGATTTTTGTACCCTATTCCTGCTAAAATGTTTGGGACAGAAAATCATAATACATTTTCATAACAAAGGTGTGAAATCAAGAGAAGGACGATGGCCGGACAAATGGTTATACAAAGCCTTTTTCAAGAATATACAGATAATACTGCTGGCTCCCCCACTCTACAATGATATCCAAAAATTTGTAAAACCAGAACAGGTGGTATACTGTCCCAATGGCATTCCACAAAACGTAACCTATGATTTTTCCAAGAAAAGAAACAACCCTTTCAAATTATTATTCCTCAGCAACATGTTAAGGGAAAAGGGGGTATGGGATTTGATAGATGCACTAAATATCGTAAAGAACGATGGTTATTCATTTCATTGTGATTACATTGGAAAATGGAGTGACATTGCGGAAAGTGAATTCAACCAAAAGGTAAAACACAAAAATCTAGACAAGTATATACAGGCACACGGAGCCAAATATAGAGAAGAAAAAGAATTGTTTCTTAAACAAGCAGACTTATTTATATTTCCCACTTATTATCATAATGAATGTTTCCCATTAGTACTTCTTGAGGCTATGGAACAGGGACTACCCTGCATCAGTACGAATGAGGGAGGAATACCCGGTATCATAGAGGAAGGCAAAACCGGATTTATCGTGGAAAAACATAGTCCGCAACAGCTGGCAGAAAAGATAGAATATTTAATAGACCATCCCATGATATGTGCTGAAATGGGTAAAGCCGGTAAAGAAAAATTTCAAAGGGAATTCACTTTGGAAAAGTTTGAGAACCGGATGAAAGATATTTTAAAAGAATGTATAGCTTCATACAAGAAGTAAATAGAAAAAATTAATTTTATAACTAGGGTATTAGTCATGTTAGAAAAAAATGCAAAGATTTTTATAGCGGGGCATCGTGGTTTAGTAGGTTCCGCCATCTGGAACAACCTGCGACAAAGAGGTTATACAAACTTAGTAGGACGCTCACACAAAGAACTGGATTTGCTGGACGGAACCGCCGTAAAGAAATTTTTCGATGAAGAACAACCGGAAGCGGTGGTACTGGCTGCCGCCCATGTGGGTGGCATTATGGCAAACCTGCAATACCGGGCGGACTTTATCTATCAGAATCTGCAAATCCAGCAGAACGTAATCGGCGAGAGTTTCCGTCACGGAGTAAAGAAGCTGCTCTTCTTGGGAAGCACCTGCATCTACCCGCGTGAAGCTCCGCAGCCCATGAAGGAAGAAGTGCTGCTGACCTCTCCGCTGGAATACACCAACGAGCCGTATGCCATAGCCAAAATAGCTGGGCTGAAGATGTGTGAAAGCTTCAACCTGCAATACGGAACCAATTACATAGCCGTGATGCCTACCAACCTATATGGACCGAACGACAACTTCCACCTGGAAAACAGCCATGTACTGCCTGCCATGATCCGCAAGATTTACCTTGCCAAATGCCTCAACGAAGGGGATTGGGATGCTGTACGCAAAGACATCAACCTGCGTCCAGTGAAAGGGGTAAACGGCAGCTATAGCAACGAGGAGATTCTGGCAGAGCTTGCCAACTTCGGAATAACCCCGGAAGCGGTCACCTTGTGGGGAACCGGCAAACCGTTGCGTGAATTCCTATGGAGCGAAGAAATGGCAGATGCCAGTGTACATGTACTGCTGAATGTAGACTTTAAAGACACATATGCTCCGGACAGTAAAGAAATACGCAACTGCCACATCAATGTGGGCACCGGAAAGGAACTCAGCATAAAGGAAGTGGCTGAAAAGATTATAGCCGAAATAGGATTCAAAGGTGAGCTGCGATGGGATGCCTCGAAACCGGATGGCACACTGCGTAAACTGACGGATGTGACCAAACTGCATAACCTGGGATGGCATCATAAAATAGAAATAGACGAAGGAATACACCGTTTGTACGAATGGTATCTGAAAGGTATCTGCATCAATCATCAGACCAACTAAATTACATTTTTCACATTCCTCTTGTATATTACACACATAATCTTTACATTTGCGCAGTTTTCATACATGATTACATCGTTCTGTTCAAAATACCTTTCCATGTGACAGGCGATAGCGTAGCGTACTCTGCGGAAAATTATCATTCCTTTTATACATGTTGAAGTTAAAGACAATTTCGCTTCTGGGACACAGAAGTGAGCTTGACGCATTGCCCGAAGGCAAACTGCTGATTAACACCATCAATGCGCACTCGTATAACACAGCATTGAAAGATCCTGCCTTTGCAGAAGCTTTGCTGAGGGGAGACGCATTGATTCCGGACGGAGCAAGCATTGTACTGGCATTCAAACTCCTGAGACATGAGAAGATAGAGCGCACAGCGGGATGGGACTTGTTTCTGTACGAAATGGATAAGCTGAACCGGAAAGGAGGAACCTGCTTCTTTCTGGGAAGTAGCGAAGACACCTTGAGGAAAATAAAGGTAAAAGCTGTCCGGTTATATCCCAATATCCGGGTAGAAACCTATTCCCCACCCTACAAGCCGGAATTCACCCAAGAAGACAATCAAGCCATGATAGCCGCCGTAAACCGGGCACAGCCGGATTTGCTCTGGGTGGGCATGACCGCTCCCAAACAAGAGAAATGGACTTATACACACCTGAAAGAACTGGAGGTAAACGGTCCCATCGGTACTATTGGCGCTGTGTTCGACTTCTTTGCCGAAAACGTGCAACGTGCTCCCGTATGGTGGCAGGAACACGGGTTGGAATGGCTGTACCGGCTGATAAAGGAACCCAAAAGAATGTGGAGAAGATATATCATCGGGAACTGCTTATTCTTATGGAATATCACAAAAGAGAAATTTACATCATAACATAAATAAAAACTGATTTTAAAACCCGAATCATGGATAAGAAAATAGCATTGATTTCAGGCATCACCGGTCAGGATGGATCGTTCCTAGCCGAGTTCTTAATTGAAAAAGGATATGAAGTACACGGCATTCTGCGCCGTTCGTCATCGTTCAACACCGGACGCATAGAACATCTCTATCTGGATGAATGGGTACGGGACATGAAGAAGAACCGTCTCGTAAACCTGCACTACGGGGACATGACGGACAGCAGCTCGCTTATCCGCATCATACAGCAGGTACAGCCGGACGAAATCTACAATCTGGCGGCACAAAGCCATGTGAAAGTATCATTCGATGTGCCGGAGTATACTGCGGAAGCAGATGCCGTAGGCACCCTGCGTATGCTGGAAGCAGTACGTATCCTGGGACTGGAGAAAAAAACGAAAATCTATCAGGCTTCGACTTCCGAACTGTTCGGTCTGGTGCAGGAGGTACCACAGAAAGAGACAACCCCGTTCTACCCACGCAGTCCATATGGTGTAGCCAAGCAATATGGCTTCTGGATTACGAAGAATTACCGGGAAAGCTACGGCATGTTCGCCGTAAACGGCATTCTCTTCAACCACGAAAGCGAACGGCGCGGAGAAACCTTCGTGACACGCAAAATTACACTGGCAGCTGCACGTATAGCCCAAGGGTATCAGGACAAGTTATATCTGGGTAACTTGAATTCGCTGCGCGACTGGGGATATGCCAAAGATTACGTGGAGTGCATGTGGCTGATTCTGCAGCACGACACTCCGGAGGATTTTGTCATAGCTACCGGAGAATATCATACCGTACGTGATTTCACTACACTTGCCTTCAATGAAACCGGTGTGGAACTACGTTGGGAAGGAGAAGGCGTGAATGAAAAGGGCATTGATACCAAAACCGGTAAAGTGCTGGTGGAAGTGGATCCCAAATACTTCCGTCCTGCCGAAGTGGAACAACTGCTGGGTGACCCGACCAAAGCCAAGACACTGCTGGGTTGGAATCCACGCAAGACTTCTTTTGAAGAACTGGTGAAAATCATGGTGACACATGACATGGCATTTGTGAAGAAGCTCTATATGAGGGCACAAATGGATGGTGAAAACACTTCCCAGACATGCTGAAAACGAAAATGAGAAAATGGTGCCTGCTCCTACTGCTGCTTGGTTGCAGCATGGGAGTGCAGGCCCAATATTCCATGGGCAACACCGGACTGCTGAACATCCCGACAGCAGATATGCAGGAGACCGGTACTTTTATGGGGGGCGGCAATTATCTTCCGAACGGCATGACACCGTTTAACTTCAACACTGGAAATTATTTCGTTAACATCACATTCTTATCCTTCCTGGAATTGAGTTATCGGTGTACGCTACAAAAAGCTAAACGTTACGATGGGAAAGAAGGATATTTCCATCAGGATCGATCTATGACTGCACGTGTACGTCCACTTAAAGAAGGTAAATTTCATCCAAGCTTATTACTTGGTGTAGATGATCCTTTCAAAAATACGGGAATAAACTATTTTGCTACTGTATATGGTGCATTAACTAAAGGGTTCTCTATTGCAAAAGGAGATAGGCTTGCACTGACTGCCGGTTACTATTTCCCACTGAACGACCATAGCATAAAGGATGGTCCCTTCGGAGGCATCAGCTACTCCCCTGCTTTCTGCCGGGAAATGACTGTCATGGCCGAATATGATTCGGAAGGTTTCAATGTGGGAGCCGCCGCCAGATTATGGAGGCATCTCTCCATCCATGTGTTTACCAGAGAATTCAACAGCATATCGGGAGGAATACGGTATGAATGCAGGTTGTTGCACTAAGAGAGAGATAAGGGATGAAGGATTAGGGATTGGAGAGTAGGATGAAAAACAAGAGAAAAAGCGGTTTGAAGTGGATACTAGCAATATGGTTCTGTGGTATTTCTGCAATGGCAGATGCCCAAGTGACAGAGAGCTTGAAAGCCATCGGTATGGAAAATATACGATGTGCACAGACCCCAGGGGTAACCACTGTAAGTTTTGAGAACAACGTATATAGAAGTACCTACACCGGAGTGGGCAAAGCCATAGATGCCTGCTTGGGAAGCAAGACGAAGGGCGATTTGCAATTGGTGGTACTGGAAAACCGGATTCCCAGGCTTTGCATCAATCTGCCGGATACACTGACGGCAGCATACAGAAACGGAGAAATCAGCCTGACACAAGTATATCAGCAAATGGGAATTACGGTAGATACGGATGCGGCCATGAAGGCATTGAAAAATGCCGGTCAGGAAGAAGTGCCGTCTGCCTGGAAGGTGGATTTGGTGATATACCCCGATTTGTTTTTGGAGAACAATACGTTTGACGAACTGTATACATATGCCATCAACCTGAATCCGGCAGTGGAAATGGCTCTATGGAAAGGTGGGAAAATGACCGCACAAGTGATACTGCCCGTAGCCACCAATCTGAGTGGAGAGATGAAACGGATAAGACCGGGAATCATAGCTCTATCGCAGGATGTACGCTTCAGGCACAACATCTTCGGGAAAATGACGGTGGGTAACTTCACCAACAACAGATATGGTGCACAACTGGAAATAAAATACCGCACCAACAACGGACGTTGGGAACTGGGCGGAACGGCAGGCTCCACCGGTTTCTCCGCCATCACCCGGGAAGACGGCTGGTATATAGGCAGAAAACAGCGTATCAATGCCTCACTGAATGCTTCGTACTACGAACCACGCCTCAACTTGCAGTTCGACTTGAAAGCAGGAAGATATATTTACGGTGATTATGGAGTGAGAGGAGACTGTACGCGGCACTTCGGAGAGTATGCCATCGGCTTGTATGCCCTTTGTACAGACGGAGAGATAAACGGAGGATTTCATTTTGCCATCCCCCTGCCGGGGAAAAAATGGAGTAAAAAAGGATTCTTCAGAGTAAAACCGGCTGACTACTTTGCATGGGCATACGGCATGGTGGCAGATGGAGAGTACATAGAAAAACAACTGGGAAAAAGTTACAGAACACGCCCTAACGAAAACCGGAGCAGCAACTTCTACCAGCCGGACTATATACGCTATTTCCTTATAAAGGAACTGCAAAAAGAAAAATCGAAATAAGTATAATTTAAACAGATTAGTTTTATCAAATGACGAAAATTATGAAAAAGAAAAGTTTATTTTTAGGAGGTGCATTGATGTTTGCAATGACCTTCAGCACAACAGTCCTTACATCTTGCCACGATGACGACAAGAAGTATGAAGAAGTGGAAGACCCGCTGAGAAGTCAAACTGCCTACTACATTGCAGGTACCATTACCGATGCCAACGGTCCATTGGCAGGAGCCACCGTAAAAAGCGGCGAATACTCTGCCACAACCAATGCAAAAGGCGTATACTCACTAACTGTGAACAAAACCGGCATCTACACGCTCACCGTAACAGCTGAAGGACATGATGACTACGAGGCCACAGCAGAAATTACAGACGGAACAGCCAACCACAGCCTGATGGTGGTAAATGTAAAAATGTCAACAACCATAGAATTCGGCGAGATGCAGAAGGCTGACGGAAGCACCATTGAGGCTCCGAAAATAGAAAATCCGGAAAAGGAGAATGCCGCCACCATCAACATACCTACCGGAGGTACGGAAGAAAACACCAAGATTGCAGCCGTCGTGTTTGAAGAGGCACGTGAGGCTAATCCGGCAACTTCCACACAACCGGAAGCATCAAAGGCTTCTGTAAATAACGTAGCCATCAAGACAGAGCCGGCTGACGCTGTTGCCAAGGAAGATATCATCATTGCCATTCCCAATCCGTCGACTGATGCCAACCTGGGCTATTTTGATCCGGAAAACATGGAAGTGGAATCCAGCGAGGCACCTGCAACCAGAGCCGCTGCTAAAACCGTAGGATTCAACAATAACAATTACATCATTACCATTCCGCAAGGCGAGAAGATAGCCGGCAAATATTCACCTAGAGTGAAATTTACCAAACAAGCTGCCGCCAGTGTAGCAGACGGCTACAACGAAGTGAATGGAAAAGCCGAGATAATCAAGATTGAGAACAGAGATTACGATGCGCTGGAAAACATCACCCTGACCCTTAAAATCAAGAACGGATGGGACTATACCGTTTCTCCGGCTGAAGCGCTGAAAGCTGCAGGAGCATCCGATGCACTGGCCACATACATCAACAACTACATTGAAACTGAAGAGGGAGGTACGAACGGTTCTTATGAAATTGAACAAAAGCTGACTGCAAGTGTCAGTGGCAACCATGTACTGCTGTATGGCAGCAAGCGCATGGTACGCGTGAAAACATATACCTTTAAAGTAGTGGTAGGCAACCAGAGCAAAGACGTAAAAGTAGAGCTGAAAAGCTACACGGGACATCAGGAAGAATATTCAAACAATCCGGTCAGCCAGCACTCTGGCGGCACCACAGGCGGTCAAGGATAATTTTCTCCGCAGTCTGAAACCAATAAAAACTATTCATTTATGACCATAGCCGTTGATTTTGACGGTACCATTGTAGAACACCGCTATCCCCAGATAGGAGAAGAAATTCCCTTTGCCACCGCTACGCTGAAGATGCTGATAAACGAGCGTCACCGGCTGATTTTATGGTCGGTACGTGAAGGGAAGCTCCTGGAGGAAGCTGTGGAATGGTGCAGGGAACGGGGTGTGGAATTCTATGCCGTCAACCGGGACTATCCGGAAGAAGACATCGCACACACCGGTTTTTCACGCAAAGTAAAAGCCGATCTCTTTATCGATGACCGCAACCTAGGTGGACTGCCTGACTGGGGAAGCATCTACCGCATGATACATGACGGAGTGACCTACGAAGAACTGTTCCGCGAAAACAGTGAACCGGTCCGGCAGAAAAAGAAGGGCTTTTGGGCACGTTTGAAAAAATAATATCCGAATGAGATTTTTGACTTATGTCAATTCATAACCCGCAAAAACCTTCTAATTTTGTACTCGAAATAGAGAAAGATTAGTTTTATAAGAGTAAAGAGATTAGTTTTTAGGGTGCACTAAAAAAATAGGCAATATCCACAACGGTTATTGCCTATTTTTATATATAGCCGGAAGCCAAGTACATCAATACAGACTTCCCAGGCCGACTTCCGTAAAGAGTTTCGCCAACTTTTCCACCACCGGTTTCATATAACGTTCTCCTTTCTCGGCAGAAGCTTTTTTGGGGTTCCCTACCCCGCTGTCGACTGTAGCCTTATCCCAATGGCGGGGAGCCCAGCCAACCTTTTCATTCAAGGAAGGAATGGCAAACGGTTGGGACTCTCCGTCACCGGCCTCAGCCAGATTCACCAGCTCGGGATGGTAATGCATCATGACGGAAGTCTCAGACTCGCCGGCATGGTCGTCGACAACAGCCTCAAAGTAGTCTTTGGGAGGGACGATGCTGAACCAGTCGGCAGCGATAATCAGAAAATCGGGATACACAAACGCCAGGTCACGAATCATTCCCTTGAAGTTGTTGCCGCCATGACCGCTGAGAATAATCAGCTTACGCATGCCTTGTGCATAGAGGGAAGCAACTATGTCTTCCAGAATGGCCTGCTGGGTGGAATAGCGGGTATGGATGCAGAACGGAAGTTCGCGCTGCCCCGGATTGTGTGCACCGAAAGGTACGGGAGGCATCACCATACAGCGTACACCGGAATTCTGCAAAGCCAGTGCAGCCGCATCTACGGCAATATCATGCGGCAGAATACAATCAGTGAGATAAGGCAGATGCAGATTATGGGGCTCCGTAGCTCCCCAAGGTAGGATGACAACGTCATACTTCACTCCTTTCACCTTTCCATAGCAGGAAACAGTAAGGTCAATTTCTCTTTTTTCCATGATAGTTTATTTTGGGGGTAAATCTTTACCGCAAAAATAAACATTATTCCGTCACATTGAACCTATTGCCGGCGATATTCTTTAGGTGACATACCGGTGTGATGCTTGAAATACTTGCCAAAGAACGACTGGTTGGCAAAGTGCAGCTCGTCTGCAATTTCCTGAATGCTCAGCTCGGAAGACTTCAACAAGGCTTTGGCTTCCAAAACGACGAGACTGTCAATCCATTCGCCCGCCGTCTTTCCGCTGATTTCCTTCACTACGGTGGAAAGGTGCTTGGCAGTGAGGAACATCTTATCAGCATAGTAGGACACACTGCGCTCTTCCTTATAGGACTCGGAAATAGCACGGATAAAGCGCTCGAACAAGTCTTCCTTCCTGCTTTTGGGAATGCGTTCCTGGATGACATGTCCTTGATAGATATTATATATCTCATAAAAAAGGGCCAACAGCAACCCCTGAGTGATTTCCTTACGGAAAGGATTGTCTTTCAGCTTCACCTTGCTCCAAAGAAAAGAGTGATACTCCTGAAACGATTGGGATTCCTCCGGAGTGATGTGAACGAAGGGCCGCTCCTTAATCATGAAAAACATAGGGAAAAGCTGTTGCATGGTAGGTATCACCATATCCATAAAATCCCTTGAGACGGCAATGAAAAGACCGGAAAAATCATCGGAACGCTCGCGTTGCAGAACAATCTGGTCGGGAAGAATAATACCCAACATACCTTCCCGCATTTCACATTGCTGCAGGTTGAGTTCCAGTTTGCACCACCCTTTCAAGCAGACAGTCAGGCAAGCAGCATTCAAACGGGTGGGATAAGAGCTCAAAGGCATGTCCTTGATGTCATTAAAAATAGCAAAATCATTGCCGATGAAATCAATCATCGGCAAATGATGTATCTGGGAAATGTCTACATTCCGTATTCTCTTAGTATCCATGGTTTTTGTGCTTTGGCGACAAATGTAGGACTATTTTGCGGAATTTAGCTCTAAAAATTCTTAAATGGAAACTTTTAGTTCATTATCTTGAAACCGATAAAGAAGGTTCTCGGCTGCGTCGGTCCGTAGAAATAACCCGCATCGCGGAATTCCCCTTTATCCAGGTCTTTCTGGAAACTGTTGAAGATGTTCTGTACACCCGTGTTCAACTGGAGTTTGATATGGTCGTGAAGCACAAAGGTGTAGTTCAGCTTCACATTCAGGTCCAGGAATTGGGGAGTATGCTCCATGCGGTCTGAAGTGATATTACAGAAGGCACCCTCGGGAGCATCTTCCGGTGCGTAGTGCGGAACAATCATCTTTCCCGTATAGGTACCGGAAAGAGAGAAATCAAAATTCTTTACCGGTGCGGAGGAGAAAGTGAAGTACCCGTAATAATCAGGTGTACGGGGCATGCGCTTGGTGGTAAGGTCTTCTCCGTCCACCTTCGTCCAGGCTTCCTCATGGGTATAGCGGCTGCGCTGTGCCGTAAATCCGAGCTGGAACTGCGCCTCCTTGCCATGGGCAATCTTTACATCCAGATTGGCACCATATACGCGTGCACCGTTTCCGTTGCGGCGCTCCTTGATGACATCCCCTACTTCGTTCTTGCCGATATCTTCGAGCACAAAGACGTGGCGCAGGTCTGTATAGAAACCTTCCACCAGGATGTTTGCCTGCCAGTGACCCAGATGGGCAGTCCAGTCCACCGAACCGCTGTAACTGTTGGAGCGTTCTTCACTCAGGTTATCGGCGAGTTTGATTTGGACTCCCTTGCCGCCTACTGCCGTCACGTGCAAGTCCTCATCGTATGCCTGCGGAGCACGGAAACCGGTAGAATAAGTCAAGCGTGCCTGAAAATCATCTGTCGGCTTGTAGAGCAGGTTGACGCGGGGGCTGAAAATAAGCTTGTCTATCAGGTTGTGCTTATCCAGGCGGGCGCCGACCAGCATGGTCAGTACGTTCATCTTCCACTCATTCTGCACGAAGGCGCTGGCAATGCGGACATCCTGCTCCATGTCACGATGATAGCCGGTCATGATGTCGTGCAGGGAGTTGTTCTGATATTCCAGTCCGCCGGTGAAGGTGGCGGGGGCAAAGAAGCAGTTGTCCATATTGCCCACGTACATGCCGCCGGCAACCCAGGTCAGGTCTTTCGTCTTGCCGTAGGCATTCATGTTCTTTTGGGCACCATAGTAGCTGTTGCGGTCGGTGTGCTGGATGGAGGTGTAAGCCGAAATCTTATGCTTGTACTCTTTCCAGAACAAATCATAGCTCACGCCTCCGCTATTGATGATATGCTTGGTCTGCTCGGTGATGTCCGTCTCGTGCGGCTGCAAATCGAATTTGTTACCTCCGCGACGAAGTTCGTTAGTGGTATGGTATTCCAGATTGATGCGGCTGAAATGCGTAGGACGGTAATAGGCGCGGAAACCGAAGGTGTTCATGTTCAGCTTGCCCAGCTCGGAAAAGCCATCGCCATCGCGGTCGTAGGGGTTACGGTTGCGGTAACTCTCATAAAAGGCGATGCCGTAAGAATTGTCTTTGGCTACCAGAGACACATTGCCACCCATATATTGCTCCCAGGACTTGCCGTCCATATTGGAGAACATGCTCGATACCTGGAAGGAATTGTTGATGGGGTCTTTGGTTATAATATTGATAGTTCCTCCCACAGCATTGGCGCCAAACAGGGCAGAGCCTCCGCCACGCACCACTTCTACCCGTTCAATCATGTTCACGGGGATTTGCTCCAATCCGTACACACCGCTCAATGCACTGATGATGGGACGGCTGTTTATCAATATCTGCGAATACGGACCTTCCAAGCCATTGATGCGCACCTGGGGGAAACCACAGTTCTGGCAGTTGTTCTCCACGCGCAGGCCCGACTGGTAGTTCAGTGTCTTGGCAAGGTCGGTGGAGTTGACCATCTCGAACAATTTGGTACTCATCACATTTACAACTACCGGAGCTGCCTTGCGGCTTACCTCGTTGCGGTTGGCAGATACCACCACTTCATCGGTCATGAAACTCTCCTCTTCCATCGGGAAATGTATGACGGCAGTAAAGTCCTTGCTCACCGTCACTTCCTTCTCTTGGGTCTTGTAGCCCACTGCCGACACGCGGAGCTTGTATTTTCCCGCCGGAAGCTTGCGGAACTCAAATTGTCCTTCTTCATTGGAAACCGTTCCCTGACCACTACCGATAATCAAAACCGTGGCATACGGTATATTTTCCTCCGTACCTTTCACTATCACATGGCCGGAAATCATATTGCCTTCTTTTATAGGATTTACGGCAAAAGCTACGCTGGCACTTACCACTGCAAGTACCAACGCCAAAATGTATTGTTTCATCAAATTAGCGCTCTAAATTAAAAAATAATTCAAGTCTGAAAAAAGATAATCATCTGAAATGCCGCACTTCGTTCACTGAAATGCCGGACATTCGAAATGCCTGGTATCTACATACAAAAAATCCAGGCGTTTTTCAACCTAATGACTATGAAAAAAGAGCGGGAGGAGCGCGAAGGGAAAGGGTACGTATCACTTCCCCCTTTACAGTAGGCGTTGCCGGTTTGACGCTGAGCACGGCCAGCAAAGGACGCATCGGATGCTGGACCTCATACACATCCGCCCCGGAAGAGCAGAATGCTGACAGATGCCCGATGACCAGCAGGGAAGTCTGGGAGTGAGAGTGTGTGCCATGAAAAGGGTGAGAGTGCGTCATCAGCACCCCATTCACATAATGGACGTGAGTGAACGCGGTGATGCTTGCCTGGTACATGATAAACAGTACCAGCAAGCTCAATGCGCCTATAATTTTTTTCTTCTGCTTCACGTCCAAAAACTTACATTATAGATTCTGAGCCGCAAAGATAGTGAATTATTCTTTAACTTTGCCAAACAAGAACTCATAATCACGCTTGGAAGCCGGAGCCGTCCATTCTTCGGGAATGAACTTCCACTGATTCAGCGCACGCGGTTCAATCACCTTCTTTCGCTCGATGTACTGCATCAGATAATAGCGTAAGTCCTTGTCCGTAGAGTGGATGATGCGCTCCTTCAATTCATCCTGCGAGATGCCGGACCCCTTTGTCAGCAATTCGCCGCCACCGTTTCCGCGATAAGAATTCACCGCTACCTTATACATTTTGTCCATATCGAACGGGGTACCGTCTGCCATACTGAGAATGGTTACTTTCTTGCCATCCGGCTTGGTCACATCCACCGTGTAGATAATACCCGCCGCAGAATCGAAGTTGAAGCTGAAATTCTTGAATGAGGCCCTATCCGTAGCACCTTCGCGACGTTTCTCACGGAAGAGCAGGATATGGTCGTCCGGAGACTTCATCCGATTGGTCCACAAATCATACGACATCTCCAAGGCATCGCGTATCTCCTTTCCCGTCAGACGCATGGTGTAAAGCATATTTTCGTACTTATACAGATTGAACATATCGTTCACAAAAATGTCTCCTTTACGGATTTCCGTATCATAGGACAAAGGAGCCGCAAAAGAAATATCCGCTCCGCTGATTGCCAACTGCAATTCGTGGATAAGGTCTATAAAAGCGGAAGAGCCGAAATAGGCAGGACGTGTGGAGATGGTCTCGGTAAAGGAACCTATCTTCTTGGAAACAAAATGCTGCACAGTCTCATTTTCGGGGGCAAAGCGTTGCATGAACTCTTCGCTGACGCCATAGTCTTGCGTATCGGACAGTATGCCGTCTATCTTCTTGCCAACAACCTTGCCGTCACGCAATTTCAAAGTTATATCCACATTACTCACAACGACACCGTTGCTGGCAGGGTCCATCACCAGTACCGAGTCACCGACTATGTTGCACACCCTCTTGCATTCGCGCGCATGGTCGTGCCCCATCAGGACAATATCGAATCCCGGCACGTTGCACGCCACTTCCACCGAAGCGTTTTCGCGATACTTGCCTCCCATCAGCTGGGCATCCTGGCCGGCATGGAACATACCGATAACCAAATCAGGCTTTTCCTGCTCACGGATAATCTTCATCCATTTGCGGGCAGTCTCCTCCATATCGTCGAAACGCAACCCTTTCCACAGATTCTCTGAAAGCCATACAGGAATGGCAGGAGTTATCATACCGAGAACCACAATTTTCACTCCGTCACGTTCCAGCACCTCATAGTGTTTGAAATGGGTTTCTCCGGTAGCAGTATCCACAATATTGGCACCCAATATCGGAAAACGGCAGTCACCTGCCCAACGGTCGAAAACAGCACGGCCGGTCTCTACGTCATGGTTACCCATATTACCGGCATTATACCCCATGAAATTCATCATCTCCGCTGCCAGATGAGGGGCAACGGTATCTATGTAATTATAATAATAGGCTGTGGGCTGTCCCTGCAGAATGTCACCATTGTCCAAGAGAATCAGTTTTTTGCCATAAGCCTCACGTTCCTTTTGCACCAAAGCATGCACACGTGCCAGACTACCGGTTGCCTCCCGGCGGCGTATAAAGTCGTAGGGATAGTAGTTTCCGTGTATATCACTGGTCTGTACGACTTTCAGTTTCACCTCTCTTTCCTGCGCAGGCAGTATGCTTGTCAGGACAAAAATCCAGATAAAAAAACAACTAAATCTTTTCATTATATTTCCTTATTTCTTGTCGGTTCTTATAAGTTCATAGGATGGGTAAACATAAACCGCGCTCCATTCGTATAGGCAGGATCTATCCAAATCTCGCCGCCCCACTTCTCAACGGTCAGCTTACAGATGGACAAGCCCAAGCCGGTTCCCTGCACATATTCGTTCAGCTTCTCGAAACGTTCGAACACCCGTTTCTGTTTGTCCAATGGAATGCCGCAACCGGTGTCAGTCACCGAGAATACTGCAACATTCCCCGCCGTATCCGGCTCCAGCTTCAAGGTTATCGTACCTTCCTTTGTAAACTTGTCCGCATTGGAAAGCAGATTTATCACAACCTGCTGTAAACGCTGCACATCCGTCCGCATCTCCACTACCTCACGTTCACACTCAAATAAGAATTGATTGGTCGACCTACGTGCCTGGGCCACGGAAGCTACTACCTGCTGGCATATCTGCACTACATTGCAGCTCTCCAAAGAAAGGATGACGCGGTCGGCCTCCAAACGGGACACATCCAATATGTCATTAATCAACCGAAGCAGCAAATCAGAGTTGGTCCTGATAATCTCGAAATAGCCACGCTGTTCTTCTTCCGAGGCTCCTCCGGCAGACAGCACGTCCGAGAAGCCCACAATCGCATTCAATGGAGTACGGATTTCGTGGCTCATATTGGCAAGGAAAGCACTCTTCAGGCGGCTGGATTCTTCGGCACGGTCCTTTGCTTCACGCAAGGCCCCCTCGGATACCTCCAGTTCATCCTTCAACTTCTTTGTATGATAATAAAAGTAAAGGGAAACGAACAAACCGCCCAACAGCACCAACAGAACAGCACCGACAGACCAGATATGATACTTGTACTGTTCGTAGAAAGAAGGGGTTACGTTCAGCATCTTTACCGGCTGCGGAAGGCCGGTGATATTCAGTTTCTTTTCCTTCACAAGCTTGCCGTCCAGTATGGTCTCATTCGGAATGACTTCCATATGAGTATTCCCATCCTGCGGGTCAGTCAGCAGACGATAAGATTGCCTTGCCATCTCCTTGCCCAAAGCACGGTAGGCAGGAACGATGCCTGCCACAGCCCAGTATCCCAAACCGGCAGAACTCAAAGAGAATGTGGGCAAGGCTGGAGCAGCTTCCATCATGGCATAAGTAGCATTACGCATAAAATAGCCATCATTCATATCCACGCGCCACGTCCCCATTAATACTGCCGTATGTTCCGGCAGTTCATGCAACCTATCACAAATAGTATATATTGTATTGACACGTCCGTCAAGCAGTATCAGATCCAATTCGGGAAATTTCTTCATTTCCTTCACTACATAAGCTTGCATAGCAACACCACCATAACTGTTGTCTGATATAAAAGCGATATTCTCGGTGTCAGGATACATCTGCTTTACCATGTTGATATTCGCCTCCACATCATACTCATAAACGAAGCCGGCCTTGATAGGCGAATCCGGAAAATCCGTGAAAAAATCTACGGATTCAGGCATCCAAGTCTTCAAATCGATGGTATCTCCCGGCAACAATATGGCGTTCCGGCTGGATAGCGCACTCACTACCGGAGTATTGCCGCGTACAGAGTCTTCCAAAGAAAGGTAGGCAGCCCAAGCTTCCTGCCCAATAAGAACAATCAATGCCGGACTTTTATCATTCTGGTATTTGGATAATAGCCCTGCCATTCTCTTTTCCCAAAAAGGAGCTTCGGAAAAACTTTTGCAATTCATGTTTTCCAATGCAACGGTATTCGTCCCTCCTAAACGTTGGAATTCCTCCATAAAGTCAGAGATATTGCTGGAAGTCCGACCGGCATCCGGATTATAGGAACTGATAATCAATACCGGATGCTCTCCCGTAATCGAGAAAGCAGGCAAAAGGCAGCAGAAAAGCGCTACCACGCATGGTAATATTGTACGATATATGTGTTTCAATTGATTGATTCGTTTAATTGCTCCATAGCTTTGACAAATATAGATAAAAGTTGGAACCTAAAGAAAAAACAACAATTGTTTTTTGTACTTTTGGCACCTATTATAAAATGAGATACAAAATGATACAAGATTTTCATCAAATGATATCTGCCGCTCTCGGCATATCAGAAAGACAAATAAGCCAGACCCTCGGCCTGCTGGAAGATGGAGCGACAATTCCTTTCATCAGCCGCTACCGAAAGGAAGTGACGGGAGGACTGGACGAAGTGCAGATTGAATCCATAAAGACCCACTACGAAAAGCTGAGCGAAACAGCCAAACGTAAAGAAACCATCCTCAACACCATACAGGAACAAGGCAAACTGACCGCCGAACTTCAGAAGCGTATCGAGGAGACCTGGGACAACACCCTACTGGAGGATATCTACCTTCCCTACAAACCCAAACGGAAAACACGTGCCGAAGCAGCCCGCCAAAAAGGACTGGAACCCCTCGCCACCCTGCTGATGCTGCAACGTGAGCCCCATCCGGAGGAACGCGCCGCCGGTTATGTGAAAGGAGACGTGAAGAACGTGGAAGATGCACTGAAAGGTGCCCGTGACATCATAGCCGAGCATGTTAGCGAAGACGAACGTGCCCGAAACAGCGTGCGCAACGCATTTGCCCGCCAAGGCACACTGACCGCCAAGGTGGTGAAAGGCAAAGAAGAGGAAGCGACCAAATACCGCGACTACTTCGATTGCTCCGAATCGTTGAAGCGATGCAGCTCCCACCGCCTGCTCGCCATCCGGCGTGCCGAAGCGGAAGGCCTGCTGAAAGTCAGCATCAGCCCAGACGATGAGGAGTGCGTGGAACGGCTGGAACGCCAATTCGTGCGGAGCAACAACCCCTGCGGACAGCAAGTGGCAGAAGCCGTGCAGGATTCCTACAAACGCCTATTGAAGCCATCCATAGAGACGGAATTCGCCACGCAAAGTAAGGAACGTGCTGATGAGGAAGCCATCAAGGTATTTGCCGAAAATCTCCGTCAGTTGTTGCTGGCTTCACCACTGGGGCAAAAGCGTGTGATGGGTATAGACCCCGGATTTCGTACGGGTTGTAAAGTTGTGTGCCTCGATGCACAAGGAAATCTGCTCCACAATGAGAACATCTACCCCCACCCTCCGGTCAGCAAGCAGAAAGAGGCATTTGCCAAACTGCAAATGATGATAGAGTCTTATAAGATAGATGCCGTAGCCATAGGTAACGGAACTGCCAGCCGCGAAACGGAGGAGTTCTTGAAACATCAGCGCTTCAACCGCGACATACAAATATTCATCGTCAGCGAGCAGGGAGCTTCCATCTATTCGGCCTCTAAAATCGCACGGGACGAGTTTCCCGACTACGACGTCACCGTACGCGGTGCTGTGTCCATAGGCAGACGACTGATGGACCCGCTGGCAGAGTTGGTAAAGATTGACCCGAAATCTATTGGTGTGGGGCAATACCAGCATGATGTGGACCAAACCAAGCTGAAAAAATCACTGGACCAGACCGTAGAAAACTGTGTAAACTTGGTAGGTGTCAACCTGAACACCGCAAGCAGCCATCTACTGACCTACATCTCGGGATTGGGTCCGCAACTGGCACAGAACATTGTGAACTATCGCGCCGAAAACGGTGCCTTCACCTCGCGCAAGGAACTGATGAAAGTACCTCGTATGGGTGCCAAGGCGTTTGAGCAATGTGCCGGCTTCCTACGCATTCCGCAGGCAAAGAATCCGCTGGACAATACTGCCGTACACCCGGAAAGCTATTGCATCGTAGAACAAATGGCAAAGGACTTGGGTTGCAGCGTAGCCGAGCTGATAGCCAACCGGGAGCTGCGTCTGAAGATTAATCCGGAACGCTACCTCTCCCCCACCGTGGGCATGCCGACACTGAAAGACATCCTGCAAGAGCTGGACAAGCCCGGACGTGACCCACGCGGACCGATAAAAATATTTGAATTTGATAAGAACGTGCGCACCATCAGCGACCTGCGCGAAGGCATGGAATTGCCCGGCATCGTAGGAAACATCACCAACTTCGGCGCATTTGTCGATATAGGCATCAAGGAAAACGGACTGGTACACCTCTCCCAACTCGCCGACAGATTCATATCAGACCCTAATGAAGTAGTGTCCATTCATCAACATATACGCGTAAAGGTACTCAGCATAGATATGGACCGGAAACGCATACAGCTGACAATGAAAGGAGTGGAACAGAATTAGTGATTAGGGATTAGTGATTAATGGTTAGTGGTTAATGGTTTCCGTATTAATCATTAATCCCTAATCACTAATCCCTTATAATAGTGTCTTAAGATAATTACTGTACCAAGCACTAAAAGTAGTGAACACAGAATAGAGCCTTCGAACCCGAAAGTTCCTCCATTTATCAGATTTTCTTCCGGAAAGTGAAGAATCAGCAGATTCTTATTGCTAAATTCATTTCCACTGACTTTATATCCCAAAACAGAACCTTGAATCCAGTTCCAGAACCAATGCAAGGCAATGGGGAAACAGAGGTTACGCGTGTATATATAGGAAGCTCCCAAGAAACAACCCGCCAGCATGATATTCAAAAATGGGACGAAGGCAAAGCTGGGATTGAAAAGATGCATCAACGAAAATAACACCGCAGAGATAAGCAATGCCACAAACTTATTGACGCCTCCATCCAGCATACGCCCTAAAATGAAACCGCGTCCAATAACTTCTTCCGTAACTGCCACTAAAAAATAAAGCAAAAGACTCGACAACAACGAAATGGGAGAAAACAAGACCCCTGCCACTTCCACAGCCCCCAACAATAAAGACAAGCCAAAACCAACTACATACAAGAACACGACAAACAAAGCTCCGTTCAGCAGGCTTCTGCCCCATCCCTTCAAAGACAAGCCCAAGCCCGAAAAAGGAAGCTTCCTGAAACCCAGCACCATACAAGCGGCAATAAGCCCACTGGCCAACATCAAGACTTCATTCAACATCATTAAATAGACGCTCATCCCACCAGCTTGTGTCTTCAACTCAGGGAAAGCAATCGCAAAAGGTATGGCAAACAAAAACAGAAAAATCATAAAAAGTACAGTAAACAGTACTATATCAACGAATGCCAGCCAAATACGTTTTGTTTTACTCATAGCAACACACTCTTCCTTCACCGTTTCTTCCGTCTCCATTTGTATCTCATTTTGATTAATATCCGACAAAAATAATAATAAAAAGAAAAAACTTCATGTATTCCTGCCGGTTTCTTCTTATATTTGAAAAATCAATCTGGAATCGACAAACATGAAACTAAGAAAAATACTTTTAGCCGTTGCCGGACTGGCGTTAATGCTGAATGCCTCGGCACAAAAATCCAAAAGATACTACGTGGCCAAACCTGGTACCCTGGTGGAACTGATGACAGAAGCGGAAGCCAATGAAATCACCCAACTGACCCTGCAGGGCAAGCTGAATGCCGTAGATTTCAGGCATCTACGGGATGAATTCAAAAACCTGCAACTGCTGGACATTTCCAATGCCTCCATCAGCATGTATGCAGGCAAGAACGGGACTTATCCAAACCGTTTTTATGTATATCCTGCCAATTGCATTCCGGCATATGCCTTCTGCAAGCAAATGGACGACAGTACATTTGTAGGTAAGGAGACGCTGACCAGGATTATCCTTTCCGACAAGACCAAGAACATCGAAGATGCTGCCTTTAAGGGATGCAAAAATCTCAAGATATGCCAGATACGGAAGAAAACGGCTCCCAATCTGTTGTCCGAAGCATTGGCCGATAGCGTTACAGCCATATTTGTTCCATTGGGATGCAGTGACTCCTATCGTACCAAAAAGAAATGGGAAACCTTTGCATTCATTGAAGGAGAACCACTGACAGTAAATGTGCAGATTGGTAAAATGGGCAGCCTTGCCAGCGAACTGTTAAGAGCCGGATTTCAGCCCAAAGACGTTAACTTTCTGACCGTTGAAGGAAAAATGGACGAAGCCGACTTCACATTGATACGCGACTATATGCCCAATCTGGTTTCCATCGACATGACCAACAGTAATGCCACTGCAATTCCCGACTATACTTTCACCCAAAAGAAGTATCTGCTGAACGTACGGCTCCCGCAAGAGCTTAGAAGCATTGGACAGCGTGCATTCAGTGGCTGCGGCCGTTTGTGCGGCACGCTGGTGCTTCCTGCCAGTGTAACCGCCATTGAGTACGGAGCATTTATGGGATGCGACAACCTGCGCTATGTGCTTGCCACGGGGAATAAGATTACCACGCTAGGCGACAACCTTTTCGGCGAAAGCCAAGGCAAAATTATATATAAGGAGAAACAATAACTCAGACTATTCCCCGCCTTAATAAGAACAAAGAGACTCTTTTAATAGCAAAAGAAGGTGTGTCAGAATGATAGCTAAAAATCATTCTAACACACCTTCTTCTTTTTTTCAATATCGCACAAGCCTTTATTAAACCAAAAAGATATGAAAGAAGAATCGTTCCATCATGATGGAACGATTTAAAATATGCTTATTTAGTCCTTAGCTTCCGTTATCACTTTGTTGCGTACATACGTGCACGCAACTCCTTGATGTGGTCTGAAGTGATGTATTCGTCATACTCCATCATCTTGTCGATAATACCGTTCGGAGTCAATTCGATGATACGGTTGGCAACCGTCTGAATGAACTCGTGGTCGTGGGATGAGAAAAGGATATTGCCTTTATAGGTCTTTAGATTATTGTTGAATGCCTGGATAGACTCCAAGTCGAGGTGATTGGTAGGTGTATCCAGAATCAAGCAATTGGCATTGCGCAGCTGCATACGTGCAATCATGCAACGCATCTTCTCACCTCCCGACAATACGCTTGCTTTCTTCAGCACCTCCTCGCCGGAGAACAGCATACGTCCCAGGAAGCTCTTCATATAGACTTCATTGCCTTCACCGAACTGGCTCAACCAGTCCACCAGATTCAGGTCTGTATTAAAGAATGCAGTATTGTCCAGCGGCAGGTAAGCGGTGGTGATAGTCACACCCCAGTTGAAAGTACCTGCATCCGGTTTCATATTCTCGTTGATAATCTCGAACAGGGCGGTCATGGCACGCGGGTCGTGCGAAAGGAATACAATCTTGTCTCCCTTCTCTACGTTGAAGTTGACGTCGCGGAACAGCACCGTACCATCTTCCAGCGTTTTCGTCAAACCGGAAACTTCCAGAATCTGATTACCCGGTTCGCGTTCGGGCGTAAAGATGATGCCCGGATACTTACGTGATGACGGCTTGATTTCTTCTACATTCAGTTTCTCCAACATCTTCTTGCGGCTGGTAGTCTGCTTGCTCTTTGCCACATTGGCACTGAATCGGCGGATAAACTCTTCCAGCTCTTTCTTCTTCTCCTCGGCCTTTGCCTTCTGGTTCTGCTGCTGACGGAGCGCCAGCTGGCTGGACTCGTACCAGAAGCTATAGTTACCGGCAAAGAGGTTAATCTTTCCGTAGTCGATGTCCACCGTATGCGTACAAACGGAGTCGAGGAAGTGACGGTCGTGGCTTACCACCAGCACCGTATGCTCAAAGTTGGAGAGGTACTCTTCCAGCCAAGTCACGGTCTCCATATCCAAGTCATTGGTAGGCTCGTCCAGCAGCAAGTTATCAGGATTTCCATAGAGAGCTTGCGCCAGCATGACACGCACCTTTTCTTTGTTGTTCAACTCACCCATCAACAGATAATGCTTGTCTTCCTTGATACCCAAACCACTCAACAAGGCGGCAGCATCGCTTTCGGCATTCCAGCCGTCCAACTCGGCAAATTTCTCTTCCAATTCGGAAACCTTCAGCCCATCCTCGTCTGTGAAATCCTCTTTGGCATACAGCACTTCACGCTGCTTCATGATATCCCACAACACCGTGTGTCCCATCATCACCGTGTCCATCACCGTAAAAGCATCCCACTTGAAGTGGTCCTGGCTCAAAACGGAAAGACGCTCTCCCGGAGCCAGCATGATGGAGCCCGTCGTAGGGTCCAGCTCCCCGGAAATCGTTTTCAGGAAAGTAGATTTTCCGGCGCCGTTGGCACCGATGATACCATAACAGTTACCACTTGTAAACTTCAAGTTTACGTCATTGAACAACACTCTTTTACCAAACTGTACTGAGACATTAGAGACTGTAATCATCTTTATATTTACGATTTATTTATTTACAATTTACTATTTAATACCTATTAGTCTGCGAATTGCGAGTGCAAAGATAGTTATTTTTCCATGAATAGACACAGAGAAGCGCTGTCAATCTGACATAAAAGTATTACCTTTGCAGCGTTTTCGGCAAAAATATCCGTTTTGGCAAAGTTTTTGCTGGAGCACTAATATCGTATTAACTTAAACCCTTAACAGCAATGAAAGCTAAATCATTTTACAAGAATAATAAGCATAACAATATGAATCCGAAAGAAAAAGAAAACAACCAGGAAGAGGAGCTGAAAACTCAAGCTACTCCTAACGAATGTGACGAAGAAACTGTCGGACAAGAAACTTCACAAGAAAACGAAGCTCCCCTGACAGAAGAAGAAAAGCTCGCCCAGGAACTGGAAAAGGCCAATGAACAGATTGAAGAGCAGAAGGACAAATACCTGCGCTTGTCTGCCGAGTTTGACAATTACCGCAAACGTACCATGAAGGAGAAAGCAGAACTCATCCTGAACGGTGGTGAAAAGAGTATCAGCAGTATCCTACCCATTGTGGATGACTTTGAACGCGCCCTCAAAAACATGGAGACAGCCACCGACGTAGCCGCCGTAAAAGAAGGCGTTGAACTGATCTACAACAAATTCATGTCTGTATTGGGACAAAACGGCGTTAAGGTAATAGAGACAAAGGAACAACCGCTCGATACAGACTATCACGAAGCCATCGCCGTGATTCCGGCACCCAATGAAGCACTGAAAGGCAAAATTCTGGACTGTGTACAAACCGGTTACATCCTAAACGACAAAGTGATCCGTCATGCCAAAGTGGTAGTCGGAGAATAACATAAAACTGTATGGAAAAAAGAGATTACTACGAAGTATTGGAAGTCGAAAAGACAGCAACGGTAGAAGAAATAAAGAAAGCCTATCGCAAGAAAGCCATCCAATATCATCCGGACAAGAATCCGGGCGACAAAACAGCCGAAGAGAAATTCAAGGAAGCGGCAGAAGCATACGACGTACTAAGCAATCCGGACAAGCGTGCCCGCTACGATCAGTTCGGTCATGCCGGACTGGGTGGTGCCGCCGGTAATGGTGGTCCGTTCGGCGGCTTCAGTGGAGGCATGTCCATGGACGACATCTTCTCCATGTTCGGTGACATCTTTGGCGGACACAGTGGAGGAGGTTTTGGAGGTTTTGGAGGTTTCGGCGGAGGTGGCGGCACACAACAACGCCGTTACCGTGGTTCGGACTTGCGCGTCAAGGTAAAACTGAACCTCAAGGAAATCTCTACCGGTGTGGAAAAGAAATTCAAGCTGAAGAAATACGTGCCTTGTACCCACTGTCATGGTACAGGAGCCGAAGGCGACGGCGGCACCGAAACCTGCCCGACTTGTAACGGCAGCGGCACGGTAATCCGTAACCAGCAAACCATACTCGGCACCATGCAAACAAGAACCACTTGTCCGACTTGTGGCGGTGAAGGCAAAATCATCAAAAACAAGTGTAAGGAATGTGCCGGTGAAGGTATTGTATACGGTGAAGAAGTAGTAACCGTAAAAATCCCGAAAGGTGTTGCAGAAGGTATGCAACTCTCTATGGGCGGAAAAGGAAATGCAGGCAAGCACAACGGTGTACCGGGTGACCTGCTGATTCTTGTAGAGGAAGAGCAAGACCCGAACCTGATACGCGATGAAAATGACTTGATTTACAACCTGCTCCTCAGCTTCCCGACAGCAGCCTTGGGTGGTGCGGTAGAAATTCCCACGATTGATGGAAAGGTGAAAGTAAAAATTGACTCAGGTACGCAACCGGGAAAAGTACTCCGCCTGCGCGGCAAAGGTTTACCCAACGTGAACGGGTACGGCACGGGAGATTTGCTGGTAAATGTCAGCGTATATGTACCCGAAACGCTGAGCAAGGATGAGAAGAGAGCATTGGAGGAGATGGAAGAATCGGATAACTTCAAGCCGAACACTTCGATTAAAGAGAAAATATTCAAAAAGTTCAAGAGCCTGTTTGACTAATAACATGGTACATAAAGAAGCCTCCCGGTATACAATAAAATATATCGGGAGGCTTTCTTATGGGTTTATCGGGGAAAATGTTAAAGCTCCAACATCCGCTTCATAAAAGCCTTTATTCCCTCCACATCAGAAGCCTGAGGAGCCCACGAAGCCAAATCCTCTGAGGGTAGAGGCTGATATGGGCCTTTTTTAATTTCAAAAATAACAGTACCTGACTCCAAGGCAATAATACTATGCCATGTATTAGAAGGAATCTCCAGACCATATTTACCTTCCGAAGGATTGAGGCATACCTTATCTGTTACATTACCGGCATCATCATAAAAAAATGCCAGCAGACTTCCACGCAAAACCAGATAAGTTTCTTCCTTATCTGTATGACGGTGAGGAGGAAGATAAGTTCCCGGTTCCAAAGCATTCAGCAACCGATGAATAGGAGCATCCATAGACGCATGAAAATTATAATTCATACGTAAACGGGAGTTCTCCTTAGCTCGTGAAGTAACGGTATCCAGCAGCTCTTCTGTTATCAGCTTCATCATAACTTCAGCAATTGGGCAAACTTGGCAGGAAGTTCTGCTTTGCACGCCTCAATAGACAAACTTTTTCCTTCATTATTTACTAATATAGCAGCCTTCTGCAAGGAAGCCAATAAGGTAACTTCCGACACATTACCGGCAACAAACAAACATCCGGAAAAAAGAGGAGTAATCACCTTCCGGGTATGCCCTTTCCATTTTACAAACACAGCCTGCATCGGGCAATATGTAGTATATCCCGCAGCATTCAAACGCTGCATCAACTTATGTTCAGACTTGGGTGCTGTGTACAATGCATGCCAGCACATCATATCATTATCCGTCATCATATTGTTTGCTTTTTCCATCCCTTTAATAAATCTTTTACAAATAATATCCATCCCACACTGCCGACACCTGCCAAGAACATGAAGCCGATCAAAATCATCAATTTATTGGGCTTTGCAGGCTTCAAAGGTACCGTAGCCGGCTGGACAACCGTATATACCGGTGTAATCTCCTGCACCTTAGCTCTTGCCATCTGCAATTGTTGAGACACTTGTGTATATACTTGATAGGCTAAATTCATTTCATTCTGTAAACGCTCTTGCTCTGCGCGATAACTCAGCAATATTATATTCTGGTTTGCATCTACAAAATTTGCGTATTTCTTCTGGGCAGACTCATAACTGGCCTTTGCTTCTCCATAAAGTTTTTCGGTAAATGCCAAATCATGACGAGCTTTATTAGTTCGATAATCTGTGATGTAGTTCTGCAGGCAATGCATCACGGTATCCGTCAGCGAAGCAGATATCAAAGGATCCTGCATAGTAACAGACAAGGTTGTCACACCTGTCTTTTTGTCTACGGAAACAGAGATACGTTTACTTAAAGCATCTGCAATGGCAGACTCATCTCTAGTAAGACGAAAAGGATCCAGCTTTGCATCCCCCTCTTCCGGTTCATCCTTAAACAAAGACAATGTCCATCCTAACACCTTAAAAGGAGCGGAGAAAATTGCACTCCACCAAGGAGAACGCTGTTCTTCTTTCAAATAAGCATATAAAGTCGTGTCTACTTTTGCTTTCTGATCCTTGACTTTAACATCGAACAGTTCAATCAGAAAAGGAGTAGAACTTACAATATCAGGATAAAGTTCGGGTGACAAAGCATCTTCACCAGAAGAAGTACCCAAATTGATACCCGCCATGGCTGCAAGGGCTCCCATACTTCCGCCACCAGATTTACCACCACTCTCCGGAGCCAACGTCACACTTGTAGAATACTCCTTAGGAATACTAAATGCAACAACCAGTCCAACAAGGGCAGCGATACCACACGCCTTAAAAACCAATTTGCGACTAGCCCATACTTTCTGGGCCAGTTCTATCAAATCTATTTCTTGTTCCTCTGGTTGTGGAGAAGTTATGTTTTGTATTCTTTCTTCGCTCATAATTCAAATTACTTAAAGAGATTAACCATAGTCGCAATCATCGCTGCAATAGAAGCTGTCGTACTTCCCATTCCCAGAATTTCAGTAGTAGTCATCTTCCTTTTCTGTTCTTTACTTGGAACAATTATTTCACAACCTGGTTCAATGGCTTTCTTGTTTCCTGCTCTTAAACGAGAAACTGTACCATTCATGTATATTACATAGACCTTGCGTTTCTTGGCGTCATTACCAAAGCCACCAGCCTGGTTGATGTAATATTTCAAGCTTTCACCCTTTTTATATAAAACTGTATTCGGATACATTACAGCACCGTTGATTTTCACTGTACTTACGTACTCCGGAACAAATAATACATCTCCCTCGCGAAGCACCATATCAGCATCTGAACCAGGATTTTTCAAGGCCTCTCCCAGATTTATACCTACAGAATAGGTATCGGACAAATCCAATCTTTTTACAGATATGGAATCTCCGCCTCCCGCTTGCGCCATACGCAGAGCATCTTCCTTACGGCGGAATTCTTCTTCGGTCATCCTACGTATAAGACGCGCTCCTTTTATATAAGCATCGGGAGTTACTCCACCAGCCTTAGCTATCAAGTCACTCAAACGTTCATTCTTTTTCGATAGTGCATAATTACCGCTAAAAAGGACTTCTCCGCCCACCATAACATTCTGTTGTTTAAAATAGGACGGACTCTTACGAACATAAATTTCATCAAAAGGCTCAAGATGGAAATCCTGGCTTCCTTCTCCCACCAATAAGCCATCTTTCAAATCAAAAGAGAAATTCTGGCCTACTGTAGTACTGAAAGATGTACTCTTCGGATCTTTCATGCGCCGTGCAACTTCAACCTTTGTTGTAGCCGCCGCCTCCAACAAGCCACCAGCCTGCAACACCAAATCCTCTACTGTCATTTTATCAGAATAGAGATATGTACCCGGATTGGCAACTTCACCATGAATGGTAAGTGTAGCTTCTTCCTTCAAGTCATGAATACTTGGAATATATAAAATGTCATTCTTCTGCAAAGGAATATCTGCAGCCGTCCCGTTCAGCAAACCTTTCACATCTACTTGTATAACCTCATGCGACAAGTCTTCAAGTTCACGATCGATTATAGCACGGTTTAAGAATGCATCTCCGCGAAGTCCTTCCGCTTTCTTAATCAGCTGCTTCACTGTATTCATCGTACCGTCCAACTGATACAAACCTTCACGATATACAGCACCGCGGATTTCCACACGATTCTCAAAACGCTGTAAAACGGAATCAACCGTTATCTTATCACCGTCATCTACGCGGAATACGGAATAATCCATCTCATCCACATTATAAATTTGATGCTCACGTCCACTTTTACGGATTATACGTAATGCTTTCTTATAAGCATCACCCGTAAAACCACCTGAATACTTCAATAATGTACCTACGGTTTCAGTGGGTTTCATTTCATAAAACATCGGACGTTTTACCTTACCTAATATCTGTACCAGTGACTGGTAAGGATCCACAAGAATTACATCACCATCCTGCAGACGGATGTCATCCTTCATTTTTCCTTTCATAAGTAAATCGTAAACATCCAAATCCGCTATTGTATTTCCATTGCGAATCACTTTAATACTGCGCAAACTACCAATCGGGTTCACACCACCTGCACGATATAAAGCATGAAATACGGAAGCAAATGATGAGAGGGTATAAGTTCCGGGCACCACAACTTCACCCATAACGTTTACTTGAATAGAACGTATTTCTCCTAATGTCAGTTTAACTTGGGTAGACGGAACATTTCCGGTTACTCCAGAATATATTCTGGCAAATTCTTGTTTCAAATAATTATTGGCTTCCTTTACTGTTTTGCCACTCAGATAAACCGGTCCTAAATTATTCACAAGAATACTTCCTTCCGGAGAGATTGTTTGTCGAATCGTTGTTTCAGAAGCTCCCCACACATCAATAATCACCTCGTCACCAGGTCCCAGACGATAATTCTCGGGAGTAGCAACATTCACATTGGGTTCGAAAGTCAAATTATCGTTAGTAAAAATATTATGACCATAAATTTGCGAAGTCGGATCCTCTGTTTCCTTCTCTTGAGACAAGGAACGATTATCCATCATTTGTAAAGAATCTCCTGCAACATCCGTTTGTCTGGCAGAATAAGTTTCCGAGGTTGTACGCAGCCCTTTGACTACGCCACTCATTTCACCACGTTGACGAGAACGCTTCTCATCTTGGGTATTGCTCTGCGGACTTCCAGATTTAGAGTTTTCATACTTTTTCTGAATTCTTTCAACTTGTTCCTTTGTCACTCCCCGCCGCATTAATTCAGTAGTAATCTGCTTTTGATTTTTGCCCATCTGCTGAGCGCTTTTTACATACTGAACAACCTGATCATCTGACATCTGCTGAGCAAAAGCTACCCCTGACAAAGTAAATACCAAAAAGAATAGTGTTATTAATCTACGCATAAGATATTCTGATTAATCTTTTGAGTTCTTGTAATAAATATAAATCGGGCACAAAGGTAATATATTATTTTTATAATATACATTTATTCCACCTCTAAGTTTCAGAAAAAGCATTAAAAAGCTGTCACTTTCACGTCTTTTCATTGGGTAGAAGAAAGCGGGAAAATTGGCACTATTTTTTTCATTAGTCCAATCAAAATAGCCTTTTTTTCAGTATAACTATGTTGCACCAAGGCCAGCACTTCTTCCCGCACATGTTCATAATCATCAACAGATGCCTTTTCACGCTTTATCTTTTCACTGATTACAGAATCCAAAAGTCCATCCCCAGGCCCTCCCACAATGTACACTTCTCCCCCATCCCCCATGACTCCCACTTCCAGGGTGAGCATACAAGCTTCAGACAAGGTAATCAAACAATGAGTATTCGTCGGATACACCTCACCCAAACGTACTATGAACATATCAGTTTCCCCTTTGTCGCGTTTCAACCTGCAATCAGATGACTGCACATATATTTCCGCCACACGCTTACTATATTCCATAGCATTTTCCGGATGACGTGCATTAGCAGCAGATATCATAACCATACGGGACACTCTATACTTTACCGCCAGGTCTGCAATATTCACTGTCCCCGATATATTCGTTTGAATTGCCTCCGACACAAAATCATCCATCAGTTGTACATGCTTATAAGCAGCAGAATGAAAAACAAGTTGAGGACGTGTTTCTTCAAATATAGCCTCCATACGCGTACGGTTAGCAACATCTGCAACCAATACACGGACCTCCAGATTCTTCCAATGATCAGACAATTCCAACTGTACATCATACAATGGGGATTCTGCCTGATCTACCAGAATCAACTGATAAGGATTCAGTGTAGCCAACTGGCGGACGATTTCCCTTCCTACAGCTCCCGCCGCTCCCGTAACCATTACTCTACGCCCCTCGATATGGGCCGTAATTTTACGCACGTCAACTTGTACCGGTTCTCTACGGAGCCAATCTTCTATTTGAATGTCCTTTATCAGTCCATCGTCCATACAATCGCTTAAGGGAGGAACGGTCATTACATGAATATCATGAGAGAACAGTTTATCCAGCATTCCGGAATTTTCCAAATCCGACACCTTGCTTGGAGAGATAATGATTGTATCCACTTTCTTTTTCTTTAGACGGTCAAACAGCTGCTCATCATTGGGATATACCCTGCATCCCATCGTATGTTTACCTATCATATCAGGTTCGTCCGAAATAAAGCCACGCAGGCGATAATGATTATTACGACTAACTCTCAAGGATTTTGCAACATTGACTCCAGTCCCATGGAATCCATAAATAAAAACATTCACGCAATGACGTGCATCAAAAGCAATAGCTTCATAAAGCATCTTCACAGCAATGCGCATACAAGCCATCAGAGAGAAGGTGAACATATATGCCATAAACAGAATGCTGTTCGGCAAAGTTTCTCCAAGCCCCGAAACAGACCAACAGCAATTCCCTAAAAACAGTACAACATAGCTTATCGTAAGACTCCAAAACACACGATAAATATCTACAAAAGAGGAAAAACGGATAACACCCACATAAGTACGGAGAATATGAAAGAAACAGATATTAGGTGGGTTCTATCAATTCCATTTTTTATTTCTTGCATAAGGCAGCAGAACCC
>OMFC01000073.1_pt1 | contig 61228 bp, 57 predicted proteins | sample 1645531 | NCBI WGS metagenome assembly OMFC01 (sample SAMEA103958112, study PRJEB25191) | human gut metagenome | biome: human-associated habitat [ENVO:00009003]; feature: intestine environment [ENVO:2100002]; material: feces | place: Germany | collected 2013/2015 | reverse complement strand
TTTCAGCTCTTTTGGCTCCGGCTGCCATATCTATGAATTCAATCACTCTTGTGATTTAACTATAGGAACATATGCACAATTGTTAGTATACCGAAAATATTGTTATTTTGCAACATTATTCCTCAGGAAAATTGATATATCCCTGCAGCCAGATAGATCCCTTAAAACGACGTCCCACCTGAGGTTCACCGTAGAGGTCTTTTTCGTTAATGCACACATCAAAAGTCAATTCATTGCACAGAATCGTAAAAATATATACCTTTTCTCCGGTAATATCATTGGTCACCAGGCGAAACTCTGTAATCTCTCCCAGTACGGAGTACTGGTCGCACTCTACACCGTAAGGCATAAAATAGGTGTCCACCAGACTGAAAATATCGTTCTTCTGTATCTTCCGGGATATGGTGGTATACATATCCATATCTTCAAGTGTCAGTGTCTCAATGGCATCCTCGTCTCCCTGTCTGGCAGCGGCCAGGAGCTTATTACGATTGGCAGAATCTTTTTTCACCCGCAGGACCTGTTCTTCATCCTTTTTTATAGGTAGAAGAATACTGCCCTTCAGAGACAATCCGGATAAGGTAAGTGTAGTACCGCGGATTGGTAACTTTCCGGTGCTTTGTGCTTTGATATAGGGAATACGATTCCGCAGATAAAAAATCAGAGAGATTCCCACCTTGATATCATCGCAGATACCGGCATAGGAATCCTTATCCGCATGGCGTTCCACAGAGACATCTTCATACGAAGTAATGCCGCTTCCCGTCAGATACGGAAAATAGTATTCGTAGATAAACTTATCGTTATCATCAAATTCTCCACAGACAGCCACACCAAAGGTACCGGATTCTGCGGTACCCTTAGTGTGTGTGTGATTTTTGCTGAATTCTCCTAGGAGGATGCCCTCCTGATTCATGGTATATGCACGATGATCGGAATTCATGATCACGTCTGTCAGTAATTCTTTTAATTTCTTTCGGTCCGTATATTCACTGAATCCGATGGCTCTCATATATTTATGCAAAAAATCACCTTCTTTCCATCTGTGTCGTCTATTATAGATGAATTTTCTATGCTTCGCATGGGTGAGCTATTCTATCATTTCTTAGGCAGGACTTTCTCCTTACCACCCATGTAAGGACGCAGAGCTACGGGAATGTTCACGCTGCCATCCTCATTTACATTATTCTCCAGGAATGCGATCAGTCCTCTGGGAGAAGCCAGTACGGTATTGTTCAGTGTGTGTACCAGATAAGTTCCATTTTCACCCTTGGTTCGGATACCCAGTCGTCTTGCCTGCGCATCACCCAGGGTAGAACAGGAACCAACCTCGAAATACTTCTTCTGTCTGGGACTCCATGCTTCTACATCGCAGGATTTTACTTTCAGATCTGCCAGATCACCACTACAACACTCCAGGGTACGAACGGGTACATCCAGACTGCGGAAGAATTCTACGGTGTAGGACCACATCTTGTTATACCAATCTATGGAATCCTCAGGCTTACACAGAACTACCATCTCCTGCTTCTCGAACTGGTGTACACGGTATACACCTCTCTCCTCAATGCCGTGGGAACCTACTTCCTTACGGAAGCAAGGAGAATAAGAAGTCATGGTAATGGGCAGGCTCTTCTCTTCTACGATCTGACCCTTGAACTTACCGATCATGGAATGCTCGGAAGTACCGATCAGGTACAGATCCTCTCCTTCAATCTTATACATCATGGCTTCCATTTCTGCGAAACTCATAACGCCGTTTACTACGCTGCTGCGGATCATGAAAGGAGGAATGCAATAGGTGAATCCCTTATCGATCATGAAGTCTCTTGCATAGCTGATCATTGCAGAATGGATTCTTGCTGCATCACCCATCAGATAATAGAAACCATTACCGCTGGTACGTCCTGCGCTCTCCTTGTCCAGACCGTTCAGACGATCCAGGATATCTGCATGATAAGGAACCTCAAAATCAGGAACTACGGGCTCGCCGAATTTCTCGATCTCTACGTTCTGGCTGTCGTCCTTACCGATAGGCACAGATTCATCAATGATATTGGGAATGACCATCATGATCTTGGTGATCTTCTCCTGAAGTTCGGTCTCGGAAGCTTCCAGTTCAGCCAGACGCTTTGCACCGGCAGCTACTTCTGCTTTCTTGGCTTCTGCCTCTTCCTTCTTGCCCTGACCCATCAGTGCACCGATTTCTTTGGAAATACGGTTTCTGGATGCACGCAGATCATCTGCTTCCTGCTTTGCCTTTCTGCTCTCGGCATCCAGTGCGATCACCTCATCTACCAGAGAGAGCTTTTCATCCTGGAATTTTTTGCGGATGTTCTCCTTGACCACCTCGGGATTTTCTCTTAAAAATTTAATGTCTATCATGACTTCCTCCATTCTGCCATTCTGATCTGAACAGCATTATTCTAATCCTTTTTCAATATACACATTCAGAACTTTCACAAGATCCAGTATCTTCTCTTCTTTTAATTTCTGTCCGTTTTTATCCCGGATAATCCGGATCACAGGACGATCCTGAAAATCTTTGTTCTGCGATACTACGATTGCTTCTTCTCCGTCACTGGTAAGCACATGGCTTCCGGCGGGGTAGACTGCAGTAAAACTTAAAAACGCGTCTACTATTTTACCATTATATTTCACATTTTTAAAGCTTTTTAAATATTCTACCGCTTCATATACTTTGCTGCGTCTCTGAGCAATACCACAGATCATCTCATCAAAGGCATCACATACCATTACGATCTGGCAAGAGAAAGGAATCTCCGCTTCTTTTAATTTGAGAGGAAAACCAGATCCATCCAGTCTCTCATGATGATACAGAATGATCTTCTTCACCTCATCAGAGATCCAGTCCTCATCCTTGACGGAAGTATATCCGTAGACCGGATGCTTCTTATACTCAGCCAGTGCTTCCGGCTTCATATCCTCCATGGATTTATCTTCGTAATCCAAAGTCGTATATCTGAGTCCGATATCATGTAACAGACAGCCTACACCGATATCATGAATCACACTTTTATCTAGCTTCAGCCGAAGCGCTGTCAGAATTGCCATGGAACTTAAGCTGATGGAATGTTCATAGATATCTGCACTTCTCTCCCGGATGTCAAATACTTTTTCTATGACTTCTTTTTCATCCAGTATATTCGTAATAATCTCATCTGCCGCCTGGGTCAGTCCCTGCAGTTCTTTATTATTGTGATAAGTGTGTCTCTCAAGAATACTTTTTACTTTATTTTTTATCGTTTTTTCTATATCGTTTTTAAGTATTACTATTTCATTTGCCTGGTCTTCTTTTACATAGACCTCCAGGATACCCATTTCTTCTATTTTAGAAATATACTCTTTTTTTAATACTACGCCTTCCGGAAGAATGATCTGATAATCCCAAGTCATCAATGACTGTGCAAGAATTTCGTTTCCGGTCAGCTCGCTCAGTTTCATCCTCTTCATATGCTGCTTCCTCTTTTATTCCCCCATTGCTATGGAAAGTGCTTCTGCCTCCTCAGCTCCCAGATCGATCGCACACTGTCCGAGTTTGATCTCCTTAGTGTAAGAATAACAACCCTCAGAACTATGAACGGAATTAATAATAAATCCATTATTATTTTCATCCAGCAGTGCCAGAGAAAAACTCAGCTGTCCTCCCATCTGATTAAATGCATCGTATTTTACCAGACCCATTTTCTGATAAGCGGATTCCATATTCTTATATAAAGTACGAATATCCTTTTTATTTTTCTCTGTATTTGCCTTGAGGAATTTATTGTCCTCATATAGACCTGCAATATCCTGTTCCAGACTGGTACCGTCTTTACCGGTGAGAAATTTATCCAGTCTCTTTTTTAATTTACTCGTCTTCCGGATCTGCACGATCAACAGAATCAGAAAAATGAGTAACAGCAGGATTGTCACTGTCATTCCGATCAGAAGGTATCCTAAGTCAAATCCACCCAGACCGATCTGATTTAAAAAAGTACTACCTGTCATAATACTCTCCTTTGTATCTCTTCTCTTTACTTGTCTCTCTTATTTATTCAATACATCCAGGAGTCTGTCCAAATCTTCATGATTGTAAAATTCAATTTCGATCTTACCGGATCCCTCTCCCTTAGATGTAACTGTTACTTTTCTTCCAAGCTTTTGTTTCAGTTTTTCTTCAATATCCTGGTAGATTACCTGCATGGTTTTATCATCTACTTTTTTGGACTTTGCAGGTTTATGTAAATTTTTTACCAGTTTCTCTACATCACGTACGCTCAACTTTTCATCAAAAATACGCTGTGCCAGATTATACTGTTCTTCCGGATTCTCCACTGCCAGTAATGCTCTCGCATGTCCGGTACTGATCATCTCATCTACCACCATGCGCTGTACTTCTTCGTTCAGTTTCAGAAGTCGGATAGAGTTGGTAACCGCTGCACGGCTCTTGGATACTCTCTCTGCAACTTCATCCTGCTTCAGATGAAACTCTGTTAAGAGTCGCTTGTATGCCTGTGCTTCTTCAATCGGATTCAGATCTTCACGCTGGATATTCTCAATCAAGGAAATCTCCACAATCTCCTGTTCCGTATAATTACGGATGATAACCGGAACTTCCTTCAGACCTGCCAGCTTTGCTGCACGCCATCTTCTCTCACCGGCAATGATTTCATAATAATCTTTGCGGTCCTGTACCAAAATCGGCTGCAACAGACCGAACTGCTTAATAGAATCTGCCAGCTCCTGCAGAGCATCCTCATCAAAATTTTTACGAGGCTGTTCTCTGTTAGGCTCTACCTTTGTGATCTTCACAAGGGTCTGCGGTTCTTCTCCCTCTGTTGTCTCTGTCTTTGATTTTGCTGCTGTTTCTTTTTTTGTCTTTGTCTCCCCTAATGCATTAGGTATTAGAGAATCCAGACCTTTTCCCAATCCTCTCGCTGCCATACCGTTCTTCTCCTCTATTTTATTACTTGTTTCTAATTACTTCTTCTGCAAGCTGCATGTAAGCTTCTGCTCCGGCAGATTTTGGATCATACATATTGATGGGCATTCCATAACTGGGAGCTTCTGCTAATCTGATATTTCGGGGAATTAATGTATTATACACCTTTTGATTCAGATTTTGTTTAACATTTTCTACCACCTGCATAGACAGATTGGTACGGGAATCGTACATAGTGAAAACAACACCATCAATTCTAAGATCCGGATTCAGTCTCTCTTTTACCAGATTAATAGTGTGGATCAACTGGCTCAATCCTTCCAGTGCATAATATTCACATTGAATGGGAACCAGCACACTGTCTGCTGTAGTCATGGAATTAATCGTTAACATATTCAGAGAAGGAGGACAATCAATGATAATAAAATCATAATCATCCTTAACATAATCCACTTCGTTCTTTAATATATATTCCTTCTTATCTACTCCGATCAGTTCGATCTCAGCAGCTGCCAGATTTACATTGGAAGGAACTACCGATACATTCTTGATAATATTTGAAATAATACAATCTCTGATAGAACACTCTCCCAGGATTAGTTCATAAATTGTATTTTCCAATTCATTTTTTTCGATACCAAATCCACTGGTAGTATTTCCCTGTGGATCTGTGTCGATTACTAATACCTTTTTACCTTTTGCAGCCAGAGATGCAGACAAATTAATGGACGTAGTTGTCTTACCTACGCCACCCTTCTGGTTTGCTATTGCAATAATTCTACCCATACTTTTTTCACCATGTCTTTCTTAATGATTTAGCCGTGCAAACCTCTGGACTGTCTGTCCATATCTTCTACAACAATATCATAGATTTCTCCGAGAGAAGCACAATACTCCAGAACCTTCCAGGGCTCATTGGTATGAAAATGAATCTTGATCAGCTCTTCATCTCCTACTGCCAACAAGCAATCACCTTTGAAATGTTCTGTAATGTAGTCATTAATTTCATCTTCATCCAGATTGGTACCTTCAATTAATAATTGTGTATCATATTTGAATTCTAACATTATGAATCCTCCATTCTGTATTTGTGAAACCACTCTATAATAATAGCATGAGCATTTCTATGTTACAAGGTAAAAATACTACAAAAAGTTGATACTTTATTCGCATTTATAGGAAAATACTAGATATTGTGGCTGTGTATTTGTTGTTTTTTTCATAAGTATTATGTTTCACGCTTCTTTTGTAATATGTTTCACAAATTCAGCCACTATATCTTGGGTTGTAATGTTTCACGTGAAACATTATGTAGTATGATTTTCATATAGGCTCATAGAATGTTTCACGTGAAACATTCTATGTAATTAACCCCTACATCTAGTGAACAAATTAATTTAAAAGGATATCTATGTAACTTGTTTTGTTCTAACATCTATGCTAGGATAAAAATGCTAGTGGCACAAGTAAGCACAAACCGATTTGGAGTAGAAAATTGAATTTTGATTTGCGATTTCTTCGACGAAAGGAGTCGTCTGCGGAATGGAGATTAATATGGCTATTGATAAAGTAAGAGAATATTTCAAAACCTATCAGATGGATGATCATATTTTGGAATTTGATGTTTCGAGTGCAACCGTAGAATTAGCAGCGGAAGCTTTACAATGTGAAGGAAAACGTATTGCTAAGACTATGTCCTTCTTAATTGGTGATCAGCCAATATTAATAGTAACTGCTGGGGATACAAAAATCGATAATGCGAAATACAAACACTTTTTCGGAGCAAAAGCAAAAATGATTCCGGTGAATGAAGTAGAAAATATTATTGGTCATGCCATTGGCGGTGTATGTCCATTTGCAGTGAATGATAATGTGAAAGTATACTTAGACGAATCTTTGCAAAGATTTGAAACTGTATTTCCGGCTGCAGGAAGTCCTAACAGTGCAATTGAATTAACAATCCCTGAATTAGAAAAATACTCAAACTTCCTGCAGTGGATAGATGTCTGCAAAGGTTGGCAGGAATCTAATACAATTTAATCAGATTATTTTTGATAGCAAACACAGCTGCCTGTGTTCGATCGGATACATCAATTTTTTTAAAGATATTAGAAATATGATTTTTTACTGTTCTCTCACTGATATTCAGAGATGTTGCAATTTCCTTATTGAACATTCCGTTAGCAACCTCAATAAGTACTTCCAACTCTCTCTTCGTCAAACTGTTGATTTTTTCTTTGTCAATATCTCTGGATACCAGTCGGCTGTTCAAAGCCGGTACCAGACTGGGTTGAATATAAGTATCTCCCTGCATAATACAATTAATGGCTTTTTTCAGTTCTGCAGATTCTGCATCTTTCATGATATAACCATCTACGCCAATGTCCACAGCCTTTAAAAGATATTCAACTTCATTGTGTACCGTTAATACCAATACTTTAACAGAGATGTTCTTCTTCTTAATCTCCTGCAGAACTTCTATTCCATTCATAACAGGCATATTAATATCCAAAAGAAGTATATCAGGATGAATAGAAAGTAATTGTTCCATACATTCTACACCATTATTAGCTTCGGCAATCACAGAAATAGTACCATCAAATTCCAGTAATTGACGAATTCCTTCTCTCATAAGAACATGATCATCTGCCAACATAACTTTTATACTCATATATATCCTCACTTACTTGTATATACTTATTCTTTGTCCTTGCTGTCCTATTTTTCAGCTAAATGTAAATCTAAAGGAATCTTAATATCTATCGTAGTTCCCTGACCAATCTCAGAACTTATATGTATTGTACCGTTCAGTAGAACGACACCCTCATGAATCAATGCTAATCCAAAATGACTGTTTGCTTTATCTTCCACTTCTTCCATGGTAAATCCCTTACCATTATCTTGGATTAAAATTTCATATTGCTGCTCTGTTTTTTTACAATGGAATAATACCCTGGTAGCCTGTGAATGCTTTTTAATATTCAACAGACATTCCTGAACCACACGGTATAAGGTAATACAAAAATAGTCATCTGTTTCACATGAAACATCATCGATTTCCACATCCATTATGTAGTCTCTGTCAGCATTCAAAAAATCCAGTAATCTTTCAAAGGAAGCCTTTAATCCCAGATCATCAAATGTCATAGGACGCAGATTGAAAATAGTACTTCTGATATCTTCAATGACATTATGCAATCCTTTACTCACAGAATTCAATTCCATCTTTGCTTTGGAAGGATCCTTATCAATATATAAGGAAGCCAGTTCAATCATATGAACAAAATGGGCAATATTCTGCAAGGAAGTATCATGAAGTTCGGAAACAATTCTTTTTCTCTCCGTCTCCAACATCTCCACAATTTTCTTACCATTTTCTGTATTACAACTACACTCATTCTTTTGTACATTTTCATTATTGTTCATATATCACCTTATAGAACATATGTTCTATTTAGAAATATTCCATTATATTTATCATATAGGAATAATATTATTGTGTAAAACTCTTTTTATTAATAAAAATAAATCTTAACACAATTTTTACATTGGATTCTCTTCGTTTTATGACAAAGGTTCCTTGGATGGCAATCCGGCTTTTCTGGGATATTTTGCAGGTGTGGAATTTTGCTTTGTAATAATAAACAGATTCCGATAAATATCCGAATCGGGAAGTGTAAATTCAACCTGTCCATCCATTTTTCCACCTAGTATCTTCACAGCATGCTGTGCGGCATTCATCTCTTCTGTTATTTTTTCAGATTTATAAGAGATAAATTTGCCGCCGACCTTTACAAAAGGAAGGCAATATTCTGACAATGTGGAAAGATTTGCCACTGCCCTGGATACACAAAGATCATATTTTTCTCTACATTTTCCAGGCTTGGCATAATCCTCCGCACGACCATGAATTGTCTCTACACCGGTAAGCCCTAAAGCAGAGATCACCTCATTTAAAAAATTAATTCTCTTATTCAGGGAATCCAATAAGGTAACCTGGAGATTCGGAAATGCAATCTTCAGTGCAAGCCCCGGAAATCCTGCTCCGGTTCCAACATCGATCACGGTTTTATTCTGTGTCACATCGTAAGCTTTGCAGAGAGAAATACTATCCACAAAATGTTTCTTCATGACTTCATCATATTCTGTAATTGCAGTAAGGTTCATTACCTCATTCCACTCCACCAGCATCTCAAAATATTTCAGAAATTGCCGGATCTGTTCATCACTTAAGGTTACACCCAGTGCCTTACAATCTTTTTCAAATTGTTCTGTGTTATATTCTGCCATGCATTCCTCCGGAATTCATATTAACTATGATTTTTTACATTATAATGTTCCAGGTACACTAACAATACCGAAATATCTGCAGGAGATACTCCGGAGATACGGGAGGCCTGTCCTACGGAAATCGGACGGAATTCCTTCAGTTTCTGTCTGGCTTCCAGTCGAAGGGAAGGAACTTCATCGTAATTCAGATTATCCGGAATTAATTTTTTCTCCATCTTACGATACTGTTCAACCTGACGTTTCTGTCTGATAATATATCCTTCATATTTAATTTCAATTTCTACCTGTTCCACAACAGCCGAAGGAAGAGGTTTTCGTTCCTTATCAATAGGAGCCAGTGCCGCATATCCCAACTCCGGTCTGCAGATCAGTTCTGCCAGAGTAGCTGCTGTTTTCAGAGTAGAGCTGCCACACTCTTCCAAAAAATGCTGGATCTCTTTATTGGCACCTACTGAAGTATTTTTCAGTCTCTGAATTTCCTGATCGATAAGTTCTTCTTTTTCAATCAGAGCATCATACTCCTGCTGTGAGATGAGACCTATCTCATAGCCTTTCTTACGAAGACGCAGATCTGCATTATCCTGACGAAGCAACAGACGATATTCCGCTCTGGAGGTCATCATACGATAAGGTTCTCTGTTATCTTTAGTAACCAGATCATCGATCAATACTCCGATATAGCTTTCGGAACGATCCAGGATCAGCGGATCTCTGTGCAGAATAGACATTGCCGCATTGATACCGGCGATTAGTCCCTGGGAAGCTGCCTCTTCGTATCCACTGCTTCCGTTAAACTGTCCACCACTGAACAGTCCAATGATATTTTTGAATTCCAGGGAAGGATTCAACTGTTTCGCATTAATACAGTCATATTCAATTGCGTAAGCATTTCTAACGATTTCACAGTGTTCCAGTCCCGGAACAGTACGATACATAGCTAACTGTACATCTTCCGGAAGAGATGAGGACATTCCACCAACATACATTTCATTCGTGTGCAGCCCCTCCGGCTCAATAAATACCTGATGTCTCTCTTTTTCCGCAAATTTTACAACCTTATCTTCAATCGAAGGACAGTATCTGGGACCGGTTCCTTCGATAATACCCGCATAAATTGGAGAACGATCCAAGTTATTCCGGATGATTTCATGCGTATTTTCATTCGTATAAGTCAGCCAACAGGAAGCCTGTTCTTTCTGTACAGATTCAGGGTCTGTGGAAAAAGAAAAAGGAACCACTTTCTCATCTCCGAACTGCTCTTCCATTTTGGAAAAATCAAGAGAACGCTTATCCATTCTGGCAGGAGTTCCTGTCTTAAAACGACGCATTTCTATTCCCATTGCTTTCAGAGAATCCGTAAGGTGATTTGCTGCCTGCAATCCATTAGGTCCGGTATAAGTAATAGATTCGCCGCACAAACATCTCGCACGAAGATATGTACCGGTACAAAGGACCACAGCCTTACATTCATAGATGGCTCCGGTAAAGGTTTTGACACCTGTGATCTTTTTCTTATGATCTTCTGTTTCCTCCCAGAGAAGTTCACAGACTTCCGCCTGTTTGATCAACAGATTATCCTGATTTTCCAATACTTTACGCATTGCCCTGGAATATTCCGCTTTATCCGCCTGTGCACGCAATGAGTGTACTGCAGGACCTTTGGAGACATTTAACATTTTGGACTGGATAAAAGTTTTATCAATATTTTTACCCATCTCTCCACCCAAAGCATCCAATTCTCTTACCAAATGTCCCTTGGATGAACCACCGACGTTCGGATTGCAGGGCATCAAAGCAATACTATCTACACTTACCGTAAATATCACTGTCTGAAGTCCCAGCCTTGCACAGGCAAGAGCAGCTTCACATCCGGCATGACCGGCACCTACCACACATACATCCACTTGTTTTTTTAGTTCCATGTTATTTATTCCTCTTAGTTATTACTTTCCCATACAAAATTTTGAGAAAATCTCATTGACCACATCTTCATCTACTTCTTCCCCGATGATCTTGCCCAGAGAAGCATATGCACTTGTCAGATCGATAGAATAAAAATCTTCTGGCATTCCGTCTTCAATACTTCTCTCTACCAATTTCAAACTATTCAAAGCATCCTGAAGAGCTTCTTTATGCCTGAGGTTTGTGACTACCAATTCATTATTTTGTTTTAATTCGCCCTCAAAAAACATATTCCGAAGGGTCTCTTCCAGTTCTTCCATTCCGGAATTTTCCGAAGAGGGATCAATGGTAGAAGTACGAAGGATACGAATATCCTCTCTATGTTTTAATCTTTTTGCCAGATTTTCTTTCAGACTTTCTTCTGTGATTTTATTTTCCAGATCTGATTTATTCAAAAGAATAATTGCCTTTTTGCCATCCAGTAAGGAAATAATATTCTGATCGTCCTCATCAATATTCCCGGAAGCATCCACCACATATAAAATAAGATCAGCATCCATAGCATATTTTTTGGCCCGTTCCACACCGATCTTCTCAACCACATCCTGTGTTTCATGAATTCCGGCGGTATCGATCATATTCAGACTGATTCCATGCAGATTGATTGTCTCATGCAGGGCATCTCTGGTAGTACCCGCAATCTCTGTAACAATAGCTCTGTCTTCTCCCAGCATCATATTAAGCAGTGAAGATTTTCCAGCATTAGGCTTACCTACAATCACGGTGGATATTCCTTCTTTGATAAGTCTTCCATTATCAGCTGTAGCTAAAAGCTTCGCAATCTCTTGTTGAAAATAAGTAACCTTTGCGGCCAGCTGCTCCGGATATCCATCCAGACTGATATGTTCCGGATCGTCCAATGCCGACTCAATAAATGCAATCTGATATAAAATATCTTCCCTTAATTTATGAATTTTATCAGAAAGTCTGCCTTTTAACTGGCTTACCGAGGAAGACAACGCATATTCGTTTTGGGAATGAATGACATCAATGACTGCTTCCGCCCGGGACAGGTCGATCCTTCCATTCAGAAAGGCTCTCTTAGTGAATTCTCCAGGCTCTGCTATTCTTGCACCGTTTTCAAGTACAGTCTGCAGCACTTTCTGCACTACCAGTACACCGCCATGACAGTTAATCTCCACGGTATCTTCCGTGGTATAACTTTTTGGTGCTTTCATGACAACTACCATGACTTCATCTATGACATTTTCTTCCTTGTCCACAATATAGCCATAATGCACCGTATGACTCTGTACTTTCGTCAGAATCCTTTTGCCGGATGGTGAACGAAAAATACTATCTACTATATATATGGCATCATCACCACTGATTCTAATAATTCCGATTCCGGAATCTGATAACGCTGTCGCAATAGCAGCGATTGTATCATTTTTGTAATTTTCCATAAGATTACCTGTTTCATATTTCAAACAAATTTATAAATGAAAATAACTATTCAGAATAGTTACAATTATACTCCATATAAAGGTCTGTTGTAAATAAAGCCGGTAAATAGAATAAAATTCTAATACCGGCTTTTTGAATACTTTCTGTAACTATTCTCTCACTATCTCTTCAGAGTAACTACAACTCTTCGGAAAGGTTCCTCACCTTCGCTGTGTGTGGTAACATATTTATCATTCTGCAATGCGGAATGAATAATTCTTCTCTCATAAGGATTCATGGGCTCCAGAGATACGCTTCTCTTGGTTCTCTTAACCTTATAAGCAATGTTTTTGGCAAGATTCTCAAGAGTTTCTTTTCTGCGCTGACGATAATTCTCGGTGTCAACCTTTACATGAATATACTCTTCAGATTCTTTGTTCACCACCAGAGATACCAGGTACTGAAGGGAATCCAGTGTCTGTCCTCTCTTACCGATCAGAACACCCATCTCATTACCGCTTAATTCGATATCCATGTTCTTCTCTTCTTCGTTGTACTTAATGGCAATTACTACTTCCATATTCATTGCCTGGAATACATCGTTTAAGAATACTCTGGCAACTTCTTCTACAGAACTTTTTTTAACAGATGCTTTGATCACAGCAGACTTTGCTCCAATTCCTAAGAATCCGGAAGAACCTTCTTCTACTACTTCATAATCCAGCTTATCACTGGTAACACCCAGCTTCTGGCAAGCTTCTGTAATAGCATCACTGACTGTCTTTGCAGATACTTCGATCATGTCCATATTATTTACCTCCTCAATTATTAAGGAAACTTTCTATTTACGGCTGTTTTTCTCGTTATAGTCTCTGACCATATTAGCCTTAGACATCATACTTCCGGGTTTTGCTTCTTTTACTTCGGAATAGCTGTCAGCAGATACTTCACTATTATCTGTTTTAGAAGAAATATTTGCCTTCTTCTGAAGATTTTTAGTATTCATGCTTGCATAAGCATTCAGTTTTTCCTGCTGTTCCTTCATTTTTTCAAGCTTTTTCGCACTCTTCTCAGAATTTTTCTTGATAATATCATCAAAATTCATCTTATCAATATGCTTATTGATCACTATCTGCTGGATACTTCTGACAACGCTACCTGCAACCCAGTACAGACCCAGACCGGAAGGTAATGTAAAACAGAACCATGCAGACATCAGAGGCATGATCATATTCATAGTCTTCATGGAAGAAGCCATTGCTGCCGCCTGATCATTGCCATTGTTAGAAGAAGTATCCTGCTGAGGCATCAGCTTTACGTTGATCCATTGTGTCAAAGCAGACAGAACCGGAATAGCAATTGCTCCGATTACTAAAAGCCATGCTCCGTTAGCCCATGCTTCCTTCAACACATAAGAAGGAGAGTTGCCGATATTCAGTCCTAAAAAATTATTATACTCTTCCAGCTTGCTTACCGTATTGGTCACATCTGCTGCAAGAGAAGGGAACTTCTCACTGATACTTGCAAAATCAGCGGTAGATGCCTTGTTCAGACAGTCAATGATCGTATTCTGTACATATTCACTGTGAGTACCGGCTACAAAGCCTGCATTCGTGAACTGCTTACTGTACATAGCGGAATTGCTCAGATTCTGAACCAGCTCCGTTGCACCGGCTGTATCAATAATATTATCTACCAGAGGGAAGAAGGCTTCCTTAACTCTGCCGACATAAGCAGGAATTGCATAAATTACACGATACAGAGCAAACAGAATAGGCATCTGGATCAACATATACAGACAACTGCCGGTAGGAGATACGCCGTACTTTGCATATACTGCCTGGATTTCCTGATTCTGTGCCAACTGAGCATCCTGATCCTTACGATTCTTGTATTTTGCCTGAATCGCCTGAATCTCAGGATTCATTTTAGCAGACAACTTAGAGAATTTCTGCTGCTTGATGGTAAGAGGCATCATCAACAGGTTAACAACAATTGTAAAAAGGATGATTGCGAGACCGATATTGGGAATACCGATCATATTCAGAACTTCGAAGATTCCTTCCATTATCTTACCCAGAAGCCAGGCTACCTGTCCGATAATGAATGTGGAATTCTGTGTCAAAAGAATACCGTTCATTTATCCTCCTAATAAGTGCCATTATTTAAAATTTTACGGTACCGGATCATATCCACCCTTGGAAAAAGGATTACACCTCAAAATTCTCCAGGCTGCCAAAAGTCCTCCCTTGATCACACCATATTTTTCAATGGCTTCCAGACCATATTGAGAACAACTGGGAACATAAGGACATTTGGTTCCCTTATAAGGCGAAATATATTTCTGATAAAATCTTATCATGGCTATCAATATTTTTTTCATATACGATTCTAATTTAGTCATTATAAAAATAAATTTTTATAATATGATGAAGTTTTGCAAGATGTAACAATGCGCTCTCCGCTTCTTCATATCCTATGGAAGCTGCACCGGGTCTTGCAATGATTACCATATCCAAACCACTATTGAATACACTTTCATGTAATCTGTAACTTTCTCTGACCAGTCGTGTAATCCTGTGTCTTACCACACTATTACCGACTTTTTTACTTACACTGATTCCGATTCTGTTCTTATCAAGGCCATTTTCCTTAACATACATGATAAAGTACTTGTTAGCATAAGATCTGCCATTCTTGTACACAAAACGGAACTGTTCATTTTTCTTTAATGATTCCGAAAACTGCATGCAATCCTCCAACCGTGAAAGTTAAGAGAAAAAAAGGTCACATTGCTGTGACCTATGCGGATAATTTCTTTCTTCCTTTTGCACGTCTTGCTGCTAAAACTTTTCTTCCACCGGGAGTACTCATTCTGGCTCTGAAACCGTGAACCTTGGAATGGGAACGCTTTTTAGGCTGAAATGTCATCTTCATGGAAAGGCACCTCCTTCTCTAAACCTTCTTATATAAAAAGGTAAACATATTTTTCAACAATTGGGCGCATAAAAATACGCCTTCCTTTCGGAAAATAGCATATTGATTGTAATGTAAAAGCCCATCAATGTCAAGCAAAAATCAATAAAAATGCTGAAAAATCAAGAGGAAACGAGCTTTTTAAAATTCTAAAATTTTTTAAAATTAAGTTATCCACATAGATATACACCATTTTTACCCACAAACGAGTTATCCACACCTTGTTGATTATTTGTGGATATTTTTATTTTTCAAAGGGATATTATGTGTAAATCACGTGTAAAAGTGGACAAGTATCCAGTAAATGTGGATATCTTAAAATTTCACTTATTTATCCACATTTACACATCGCTATCCACAATCCCTGTTTATATTACAAGTTATAAACAACTTTATCAACAGATTGTGGATAACTTTATACATGACCTGTTCATAACTTGCATTTGAATTATTTGTAATTCTATTATACAATGAAATGGAGTTTCGCATGCGTCAGCTTGCACGGGAGGAAATCAATGGAAGCAATCAAAGAAAATTGGACAACTATCAAAGAAGCTGTCAGAAGAGAATACAGTCTTTCTGACATTTCTTATCATACATGGGTAGAACCTTTAGAATTTCACAATGTGGTAAATGATGTAGTAAGTATCATCATTCCTTCGGACCAGGCACATGCCCTGAATTATATTTCTTCCAAATATAAGAGTTTTTTTCAGGTAACCATCACCGAGATGTTTGATCATCCTTATGATATCAGCTTTATTTTGGAAAAGGATGTAAAAGGGGAAGAGCCTGCAGAAAATGAAATGGCTGCTCCAAACCAGATCTACGGTGTGAATTATGAAGATGCCCATCTGAATCCTAAGTACAAATTTGACACTTTTGTCGTAGGAAGCAACAATAAATTCGCTCATTCCGCATCTCTCGCTGTAGCAGAGTCTCCGGGAGAGGTCTATAATCCTCTCTATTTATATGGAGGTCCCGGTCTGGGCAAGACCCATCTGATGCATTCTATCGGACACTTTATATTAGAACAGGATCCTGACAAAAAGGTACTCTACGTCACCAGTGAGGAATTTACGAATGAAGTAATCGAATCTATTCGTAGTGGTAATGCAGCTTCCATGACCAAGCTGCGTGAGAAGTATCGCAATGTTGATGTACTCATGGTTGATGATGTACAGTTTATTATAGGTAAGGAAAGTACCCAGGAGGAATTCTTCCATACTTTCAATGCCCTGCACGCTGCCCACAAACAGATCATTCTGTCTTCCGATAAGCCTCCTAAGGAAATGGAGACTTTGGATGAAAGATTCCGTTCCCGTTTCGAATGGGGTCTGATCGCAGATATTCAGCCACCCGATTATGAGACCAGAATGGCTATTTTACGGAAAAACGCTGAGACCTATGACCGTCAGATTGATGAAGAGATCATCAAATATATTGCTACGAATATCAAATCCAACATTCGTGAGCTGGAAGGTGCTTTTAATAAGATCATTGCTTTTGCCAAATTAAATAAGGTAGATCTGACTCTCTCCCTGGCGGAAGAAGCACTGAAGGATGTTATCTATCCCAACAAGCCCAAGGAGATCACTCCTACTCTCATTATTAATGTAGTAGCGGAGCATTTTGGTGTCAAAGCGGAAGATATTACTTCCAAGAAAAGAAATTCCGAGTTTGTACAACCACGTCAGGTCGTTATGTATCTGTGCAGAGAATTAACGGATACTTCCTTCACTAATATAGGTAAGCTTTTGGGCAAAAAGGACCACACAACCATCATCCACGGTGTGAATAAAGTGGCAGCGGAGATTCAGACCAACGAGGAACTTCGTAATAAAATAGATATTATCACTAAAAAGATTAATCCCTCCTGATGTGTATATCTCGGGAACAAAATGTGTATTGTTGTTGATAACTGATTTCAAGGCTTCAAGAAGGATAGGATGCGGTGTGAATAAGCTAAGAGTTATTCTTAGGTTATTCTGCCAAATCCACGAAGATTTCCATTCCATTTTTCCTTGAAAAATAGTATAATAAGACTGGTTATGCACATATCAACATCCCTTATTAAGGAGACTACGAAATTCTTTTATTATTTTTATATAACGCGTATCCACGCGTACGCAAATCAACCAGAAAGGAAGTTATGCACACATGAAATTAGTCTGTTCAAAAGCAAATCTTTTAAACGGTGTACAGATCGTATCCAAAGCTGTTCCCAGTAAGACTACAATGTCTATTCTGGAATGTATTTTAGTAGATGCTACTAATGGAGAAATTAAACTTACTGCCAATGATATGGAACTCGGCATTGAGACAACCATCGAGGGACAGATCGTAGAAAAAGGTATCATTGCCCTGGATGCCAAGATATTCCTTGAAATCGTGCGTAAACTTCCCGACAGCGATATTACCATTGAAACAGATGCTTCTTTTAAAACAGTCATTACCTGCGAAAAGGCAAAATTCACTATTATTGGTAAATCCGGCGAAGATTTTTCCTATCTTCCCGCAGTGGAGAGAGATGACAGCATTGTGATCAGTCAGTTTACTTTAAAAGAACTGGTAAGACAGACAATTTTCTCTATCTCTGATAATGATAATAACAAATTAATGACCGGTGAACTGTTTGATATTAACGGAGATGAATTCAAGATCGTATCTCTGGACGGACATCGTATCTCTATCCGTAAGATTCAGATGAAGAATAGTTATGCTCCAAAAAAGGTAGTGGTACCCGGTAAGACCCTGAATGAAGTAAGTAAGATTTTACCCGGAGATGCAGACAGCGATGTTACAATCTCTTTCACTGAAAAGCACATTGTATTTGAATTCGATAAGACCGTTGTGGTATCCCGTCTGATCGAAGGAGAATATTTCAAGATAGACCAGATGCTTTCCAGTGATTATGAGACGAAAGTAAAGGTCAATAAAAAGGAGTTCTTAAGCTGTATCGATCGTGCTACTCTTCTGGTAAAAGAAGGCGACAAGAAGCCTATTATTGTAAATATCACAGACAACGGAATGGAACTTAAGATCAATTCCGCTCTGGGAAGCATGAATGAAGAAATTGATATTCAGAAACAGGGTAAGGATCTTATGATCGGATTCAATCCCAAGTTTTTGATCGATGCTCTTCGTGTTATCGATGATGAGGAAGTAGATTTGTACATGGTAAATCCCAAGGCTCCCTGTTTCATCAAAAATGTGGAGGAAAGCTATATTTACCTGATCCTTCCCGTGAACTTTACGACAGTAGCTTAGAAATGAGGTTATAGATATGCATACGATCCGTTTGAAGGATGATTATATAAAGCTTGGTCAGGCATTAAAGGCAGCCGGTGTAGTAGAATCCGGCGTAGATGCAAAATTTGCCGTACAGGACGGTCTGGTAAAAGTAAACGGACAGACTGAGACCCAGAGAGGCAAAAAGCTGGTATCCGGAGATAAAGTGGAATATGATGGCGAGACCATCGTAATAGAGTAAGCAGGTTACTATGATCATCAAATCAATAGAATTGGCAGATTACAGGAATTATGATTCGCTCGTCCTGCAGTTCGACCGTGGAACCAATATTCTGTACGGAGACAATGCGCAGGGCAAGACGAATATCCTGGAAGCAATCTATGTTGCTGCCACCACAAAATCGCATAAAGGAAGCAAGGACAGAGAAATTGTTAATTTTGACAAGGAAGAGGCACATATTAGAACGTATCTCGAAAAAGATGGAAAAGAGATCCGCGTGGACATGCATCTGAGAAAGTCAAAGTCCAAAGGAATTGCTATTGATGGTCAGAAGATCAAGAAGGCTGCAGATCTCCTGGGGCTTTGTAATGTCGTATTTTTCTCACCGGAAGACCTTGGAATTATTAAAAATGGTCCTGCAGAACGAAGAAGATTTGTAGATATGGAATTATGTCAGCTGGACAATTTCTATCTCTATAATCTCAATCATTACAACAAAATCGTCAATCAGCGCAATAAGCTTCTGAAGGATATGTATATGAATCCGGATCTGAAGGAAACTCTGACTATCTGGGATATGCAGCTGGTATCCTACGGAAGTAAGATCATAGAGCGCAGAAAGCTGTTCGTAGAACAGCTTAATGAGATCATTTATGAGATTCATAAAAAGCTGTCCGGTGGCAGGGAAGAGATCCGTATCCAGTATGAGCCGGATGTGGAGTTGGATGAATTTGAAAGAAAATTAAAAAACAGCCAGGATCGTGATATGCGGGCCAAAATGACATCCGTGGGACCTCACAGAGATGACTTCTCCTTCCTGGTAGGTGATGTTGATATACGAAAGTTCGGATCCCAGGGTCAGCAGCGTACTGCTGCTCTCTCTTTAAAATTATCCGAAATCGAATTAGTAAAAAGGATCACGAAAGATACACCGGTCCTGTTACTTGACGATGTATTGTCTGAACTGGACAGTAACCGGCAAAACTATCTGTTGAACAGTATCGGAGATATTCAGACGATCATTACCTGTACCGGTCTGGAAGAATTTGTAAATAACCGGTTTGAAATTAACAGAGTATTCAAGGTATCCGCCGGAACAGTTACCTGTGTAAATGAAAATATGGGTCTGAAATCGGATATAGAAGAATCTCCGTCAGATGAATATAATTTTGGCAGCCTGTAGGGCAGAATGTGAGGAATCATGAGCGAAGAAAATAGGAACAATACCGCGGTAGAACATGAATACGGCGCGGATCAGATTCAGATATTGGAAGGTCTGGAAGCTGTAAGAAAGCGTCCGGGAATGTATATTGGTACCACATCCAGCAGAGGACTGCATCACCTGGTGTATGAGATCGTTGATAATGCGGTAGATGAAGCACTGGCAGGATTCTGCGATACCATTGATGTAACAATCAACGAAGATAATTCTATCACTGTTATCGATAACGGAAGAGGAATTCCTGTAGGTATCAATCACAAGGCAGGTATTCCCGCAGTAGAAGTCGTATTTACGATTCTGCATGCCGGCGGTAAATTCGGCGGTGGGGGATACAAGGTATCCGGTGGTCTGCACGGTGTAGGTGCGTCTGTTGTAAATGCCCTCTCCAACTGGCTGGAAGTAGAAATCTGCCAGGGCGGCAAGGTATATAAGCAGCGTTACGAGAGAGGACATGTGTGTTATGCACTGAAAGAAATCGGCACCTGCCCTATGGAAAAGACAGGTACCAAGGTTACTTTCCTGCCGGATGATACGATTTTTACCGAAACAACGGTCTATGATTTTGATGTACTGAAGAGAAGACTCAGAGAGATGGCATTCCTGACCAAGGGACTGCGCATCATCTTAAGAGATAACCGTACGGAAGAGGAATCTTCTCTGGAGGCAATGTCTGCGGAACATGAAAATGAGCAGATCAGAGAACTGTTACAGAGAGCACAGGAAGATGCCAAAGATACATCTGCATCTTCAGATGATTCTGTTTCCGATGCTGCGGCAAAAGAATCCGTTAAGGATGACTCTGAGGCGTTTGCAGATGCTTTTGCTACTTCTGAGGAATCCACCAAAGCCCGTACCGGCGGCAAAATCGGTAAGATACATACTATTACTCTGGAAAATGGTAAAAAACAGAAAGTTGTTGAGTTCTACTACGAAGGTGGTATCAAGGAATTTGTTGCTTATCTGAATAAGAGTAAGGAACCTTTATACGAAAATATTCTGTATTTTGAAGGCGAGAAGAACAATGTGTACGTGGAAGTATCTTTCCAGCACAATGATTCTTATAACGAGAGTGTATTCAGCTTTGTAAATAATATCAATACTCCTGAAGGAGGTACTCATTTACAGGGCTTTAGAAATGCTATTACGAAGACTTTTAATGATTATGCCAGAAGCGCAAAGCTGTTAAAAGACAGTGAACCAAATCTGTCCGGTGAAGATATTCGTGAAGGTCTGACTGCTATTGTCAGTGTTAAGATTGAGGATCCCCAATTCGAAGGACAGACCAAGCAGAAACTGGGTAACAGTGAGGCAAGAGGTGCAGTTGACAATATTGTCAGTGAGCAGTTGACTTATTTCTTAGAGCAGAATCCTCAGATTGCAAAAACAATCTGTGAAAAATCTATTTTGGCACAGCGTGCCAGAGAGGCTGCCAGAAAGGCAAGAGATCTTACCAGAAGAAAGACCGCATTGGATACTATGGCTCTGCCCGGTAAGCTGGCAGACTGTTCTGACAAGGATCCGAAGAACTGTGAAATCTACATCGTAGAGGGAGACTCTGCAGGAGGAAGTGCGAAGACAGCACGTTCACGTGCAACCCAGGCTATTCTTCCCTTACGTGGTAAGATCCTGAATGTAGAAAAGGCAAGACTGGATAAAATCTATGCCAACGCCGAGATCAAAGCAATGATCACAGCGTTCGGTACCGGTATTCATGAAGATTTCGATATTACGAAACTTCGTTATAACAAAATCATTCTGATGACCGATGCCGATGTAGACGGTGCACATATCAGTACTCTTCTGCTGACTTTCATCTATCGGTTTATGCCGGAGCTGATCAAGCAGGGACATGTGTTTCTGGCGAAACCGCCTCTGTATAAGCTGGAGAAGAACAAAAAGGTATGGTATGCCTATAGTGACGAAGAACTTGACAGTATCCTGACGGAAGTAGGACGTGATCAAAATAACAAGATCCAGCGTTATAAAGGATTGGGTGAGATGGATGCGGAGCAGCTTTGGGAGACCACCATGGATCCCGAGAGACGTATTCTGCTCAGAGTGAATTACGATGAAGAGACGGAATCCGAACTGGATCTGACCTTTACTACTCTGATGGGTGATAAGGTAGAGCCCAGAAGAGAATTCATCGAAGAAAATGCCCAGTTTGTTAAGAATCTGGACATCTAGTAACTATTTTGCAAATCAGGATCTGAATAGTTACGGTATTTAATAATAGAGAGTCGTATTTTACGACAGATTGTGAGGAAACATGAACGACGATATTTTTGATAAGCCTTCGGAGGCTGAGATTGATAAAATCCATGAAGTCGATCTGAAAGAGAAAATGGAAACTTTCTATATCGACTATGCCATGAGTGTTATCGCATCCCGTGCGCTTCCGGATGTGAGGGATGGTCTGAAGCCGGTACAGAGACGTGTACTCTATTCTATGATCGAACTGAACAATGGTCCCGACAAACCGCATCGTAAGAGTGCCCGTATTGTCGGCGATACCATGGGTAAATATCATCCTCATGGTGACAGCTCCATTTATGGCGCATTAGTTAATATGGCACAGGACTGGTCTACCCGTTATCCTCTCGTAGACGGTCATGGTAACTTCGGTTCCATGGATGGTGACGGTGCCGCAGCAATGCGTTATACCGAGGCAAGACTTTCCAAGATTTCCATGGAATTATTGGCAGATATCGGTAAAAATACCGTAGATTTCGTACCGAACTTTGATGATACCGAAAAAGAGCCTGTAGTATTGCCCAGTCGTTATCCGAATCTGCTGGTCAACGGTACTACCGGTATTGCCGTAGGTATGGCTACTAATATTCCGCCTCACAATCTCCGTGAAGTGGTGCAGGCTGTCGTAAAAATTATTGATAATCGTGTGGAAGAAGACAGAGATACAACGATCGATGAGATTCTTCCCATTGTAAAAGCTCCCGATTTTCCTATCGGAGGACTTATCCTGGGTACCAGAGGCTGTGAAGAAGCCTATCGTACCGGTCGTGGTAAGATCAGAGTCCGTGCAGTGACCAATATTGAGACACTTCCAAACGGCAAGAGTCAGATCATTGCTACTGAGCTGCCTTACATGGTCAACAAGGCCAATCTGATCATCAAGATTGCCGAGCTGGTAAAATTAAAGAAAATCGATGGTATCACAGATATCCGTGATGAATCCAACCGTGAAGGTGTCCGCGTGGTCATTGAGCTTCGTAAGGATGCCAATGCCAATGTTATTCTGAATCAGCTGTACAAGCATACACAGCTGCAGGATACTTTTGGTGTGATCATGCTGGCGCTGATCAACAATCAGCCTAAAGTTATGAATCTGCTGGATATGCTGACTTATTACCTGAAGCATCAGGAAGATGTCGTTACCAGAAGAACCAAATATGATCTGAACAAAGCAGAGGAAAGAGATCATATTTTACAGGGATTGTTAAAAGCTTTGGATTTCATTGATGAAGTCATTACTATCATCCGTGGCAGTCAGAATGCACAGATTGCAAAAGAAAGGCTGATGGAAAGATTTGAACTTTCCGATGTCCAGGCACAGGCAATCGTAGAAATGCGTCTGCGTGCTCTGACAGGTCTGGAAAGAGAGAAGCTGGAGAACGAGCATAAGGATCTGGTAGTAAAAATTGCGGAGTTGAAGGCTATTTTGGCGGATGAAAAACTGTTATTGGGTGTCATCAAGACAGAGATGACTGCGATTGCTGAAAAATATGGTGATGACAGACGCAGTAAGATCGGCTATGATGAACTGGATATCTCTATGGAGGATCTGATTCCGAAGGAGAATACTATCATTGCCATGACCAGTCTTGGTTATATCAAGCGTATGACCGTAGATAATTTTAAAGCACAGAACCGCGGTGGTCGTGGAATCAAAGGAATGCAGACGATTGATGAGGATTATATAGAAGATCTTCTGATGACGACTACACATCATTATCTGAATTTCTTCACCAATATGGGAAGAGTTTACAGGTTGAAGGCATATGAAATCCCAGAAGCCGGTCGTACAGCAAGAGGTACTGCTATTGTGAATCTTCTGCAGCTGGCACCCGGTGAGAAGATCACTGCTATGATTCCGATTCATGAATACAGTGATGATAAGAATCTGTTCATGGTAACTAAGACCGGTATTGTGAAGAAGACCCCTCTGATGGAGTTCTCCAATGTCAGAAAGAATGGACTGACTGCGATTAACTTACGAGAAGAGGATGAGCTGATCGAGGTGAAAATCACTGACAGCAGCAGTGAAATCTTCCTGGTAACCAAACAGGGTATGTGCATCCGCTTCCAGGAAACGGATGTCCGGGCTACAGGCAGAGCTTCCATGGGTGTTATTGGTATGAATTTATCTCCCGGGGATGAGATCATCGGTATGCAGTTACAGACTCAGGGCAGTGACCTGTTGATCGTATCTGAAAATGGAATGGGTAAGCGTACCAATATGGATGAATTTACCGTACAGAAACGTGGCGGTAAAGGCGTAAAGTGCTACAAGATCGTTGAAAAAACCGGTGATGTGGTAGGTGCCAAGGCTGTAAATGACGATAACGAAATTATGATGATAACCACAGAAGGAATTATCATACAGCTTCGTGTTCAGGATATCTCCACTTTGAGCAGAATCACATCAGGTGTAAAACTGATCAATCTGGATGAGGGTGTTAAGGTTGCGCAGATTGCCAAGGTACGTGAGAAGCTTTCCAACGGAGACCATGAATTCGACAATCTTGAGGAAGCCATGGAAGAAGTAGCACAGGAATCCGTTTCTGAGGATGAGGAGGAAACAGAAGAAAATCTGATTTTCCCCACTGAGGAAAATGAGGATGATGAGTAAATTATTTTTAAAATAAAAGAGGCGTGAAAAATGGAATCTTATAGTATTTTCAGAGATCTGGCAATTATTATTATATTTGCCAAAGTATTTGGTATTATTGCAAGAAAATGTAAAGCACCACAGGTGGTAGGTGAGATCATTGCCGGTCTGTTGATCGGACCCAGTGTACTTGGACTGGTGCAGCAATCGGATTTTCTGATCCAGATGGCAGAAATCGGTGTTATCCTGCTGATGTTCTCCGCCGGTCTGGAGACGAATCTGAAGGATCTGATGAAGACGGGATTTGTGGCATTTCTGATCGCATGTATGGGTGTATTTGTTCCTTTGGTAGGCGGAACATTATTATACATGGGATTTTACGGAGTGGCACCCTGGGGCTCTGAGAAATTCTATGAAGCCGTATTTATCGGTGTCATTATGACGGCTACCAGTGTAAGTATTACCGTGCAGTCTCTGAAAGAACTGGGAAAACTGAAAGGTAAAGTCGGCACAACAATCATGAGTGCAGCTATTATCGATGATGTCATTGGTATTATTGTACTTACTTTTGTCATCGGATTTAAAAATCCGGATTCCAATCCCGGAAGTGTAGTAATTTCTACTCTTCTGTTCTTCCTGTTTGCAATTGGTGTCGGATTTGTATTGTTCAAGGTATTCCAGTATCTGGATAACAAATATCCGCATACAAGACGTATTCCTATTTTAGGTCTGGCGCTCTGTTTTATTTTCGCTTATGTAGCGGAGGTATTCTTCGGTATTGCGGATATTACAGGTGCTTACGTGGCAGGTATTATCCTGTGTTCTATTCGGGATTCGGAATACATAGCCGAGAAGATGGATATCAATTCTTATATGATCTTCGGGCCGATTTTCTTCGCAAGTATCGGACTTAAGACCAGCTTTGATCATCTGAACGGGGAATTTGTGTTATTTTCTATCGGATTCGTCGTTGTAGCATTACTGTGTAAGATCATCGGCTGTGGTCTGATGGCAAGAATCTGCAAATTCAAGGGACCGGATGCTCTGAAGATCGGTGTCGGTATGATGACCAGAGGTGAGGTTGCCCTGATCGTGGCACAGAAGGGATTGTCTGTTGGAATGATCGGATCCGAGTATTTTACCGCAGTCATTCTGCTGATCATCGTATCCAGTATTTCCACTCCTATCATGCTTAAGATTCTGTATACGAAGCATGCCGAGATTGATTAAAAAATATGGATCACATGGATCAGAAGCGTTTTGAAGAAGCTAAGAGAAAAATAATAGGCGTGGACCGTCAGAGACTGGGAATCGGAACTCTCTCAGAGAAGACGGTTCATGCTATTTTTAAGGATTATTATGAGCCGGATGAGGATCATCAGGAGATTCCCATAGAGAATTATGTGGCGGATATTTATAAGGATGGGGAGATCATCGAGATCCAGACGAGACAGTTCAACCGTATGCGGGGAAAGTTACAGGCGTTTTTACCTTTGTATCCGGTGACAATTGTCTATCCCATTCCTTATGAAAAATGGCTGATCTGGATCGATGAAGACAGCGGTGAACTAAGTAAAAAGCGAAAATCCCCAAAAAAGGGATCCACTTATCAGGCATTTAAGGAACTATATAAGATCAAAATGTTCCTGAAGGATCCGAATATCCGGTTTAAATTTGTATTGGTGAATATGGAAGAATACCGGCTGTTAAACGGTTGGAGTCGTGACAAGAAAAAAGGATCCACGAGATATGACAGGATTCCTACGGATCTGATCGAAGAGGTGGAAATCAGACAGCCGGAGGATTATCTGCAATTTGTACCTTATGAACTGGAAGAACCATTTCACAGTAAGGATTTTGCGAAAGCAGCCCATATTCCTCTCTCACTGGCACAGACGGTATTGAATATATTATTTGAAATGGGGACAATAGAAAGGGTAGGAAAACAGGGAAACAGTTATTTATATCGTGTCATGGATATATAGATTATATAGATGAAAAAAGAGGATTAGGCCATATGGCTTAATCCTCTTCGTCTTCCTGATGGGATTTCGGCAGGGAGAAGATAAATTCACTTCCAACGCCGGGAGTACTGATCACATTGATATGCTCATCGTGAGCATTGATAATCTCTTTTACAATGGAAAGACCCAGTCCGGTTCCCTTTTTATCTTTGCCTCGGGATAGGTCGGATTTGTAAAATCTGTCCCAGATCAGCTTCAGATCTTCTTTCGGAATACCGATTCCTGTGTCTTTTACGGAGACAAACAATTTATTTTTCTTCTCCGAGGTCTCAATGTGGATCACAGAATCATGGTGACTGAACTTAATGGCATTGTCCATGAGATTATAGAGTACCTGCTGGATCTTACCCATATCTGCATGGACATACATTTCATTGCCGGTCAGAATCATCTCGATAGCAATGGATTTGTTATGACAGGTGCCCTCAAAGGTACTTGCAGTATTACGGATCACTTGATTGATATCAAAATCTGTTTTATCTAAGAGCATTCCTTTGGTGTTAAGATTATTCAAGGTTAAAAGGCTGTTGGTCAGCTTCGTCAGTCGTTCTGTTTCATTCAATACGATAGTAATGTATTTTTCGTGCATTTCCGGTGGAATCGTGCCGTCCAGCATGGCCTCCAGATATCCCCTTATAGAGGTCAGAGGGGAACGGAAATCGTGGGATACATTGGCTACAAACTTTTTCTGATCATCCTCGGAACGGGCAATTTCGCTTGCCATATAATTCAGACAGGAAGCCAGATAACCGATTTCATCCTCACTATCGACCTGAAATTCATAATGCATATTACCGGCAGCATACTGCTCTGTGGCATGAGTGATCTTCCGCAGAGGAATATATACGATCTCAGTGAAAAAGATCAGAATGATCAGGGATAACAGGAACAGGATTGCCAGGGTGATATAGGAAATATTCAGCAGGCTGTTACAGGATTTCTGAATATCATTCATATCGGTATGAATGACTACATAGCCTTTTACCTTGTAGTTGGAGGTAATGGGAGCAAATACAGTAAGTACATCTGAATCAAAATTACCGAAGAAATCACCAACAATGTAGTAAGAGCCGCTGGTTACGGTCGAATCAAAATTCTCAATGACTACCACATTCTCCACATCTAAGGGACTATTGGTATCCAGTACCAGTCGTCCGGAGGGATTGATGATGCGAATCTCGGAATTCAGGTAGACCGCCAGGGAGTCCAGCTGCATTTTAACGGTCTCCAAAGTTGTTTCACTGGTGTACAATCCGCCGGCATAGGTTCCGGCGATCAGGGTTGCTTCGGAATAGAGACTTTCCGCCTTTTCCCGGATCAGATGTTCTTTGGTCATATTGGGAACAAAAGTTGTAACAATGATGAAACCAAATACACCAAAAATAAAATATGCGAGTATAAATTTTAGATAAAGTGTTTTTTTCATAACAAATCCTGCTTTTGGTATGACTTAATTACGTACTTCGAATTTATAGCCGATGCCCCAGATGGTGCTGATCTTCCAGTTGGCATGATCCTTGATCTTCTCGCGGAGACGCTTGATATGCACATCCACGGTACGGGTATCACCGATATATTCATAGCCCCAGATCTGATCCAGAAGCTGTTCTCTGGTGAATACATGATTCGGTGAAGATGCTAAAAAGTAGAGAAGCTCCAGTTCTTTCGGCGGCATTTCCACAGTATGTCCCATATAGATGACGGAATAATTGGTCAGATTAATGGTCAGATCCGTATATTCCACACACTTGTCGTTTGGATTTTCTGTGGGGGCATTGGAGGGCTTGTAACGTCTGAGGACTGCTTTGGCGCGGGCTACCAGTTCCTTGGAGTCAAAAGGTTTTTCCATATAATCATCCGCACCCAGCTCCAGTCCCAATACCTTGTCGAAGACTTCACCTTTTGCGGAAAGCATGATGATGGGAACGGAGTATTGTGCTCTAACCTCTCTGCACACCTGATAACCATCAATGCCGGGAAGCATCAGATCCAACAGAATCAGATTCGGAGCAAAGGTCTCCATAGCCGGCATCACGGATTCTCCGTCATTGACGATCATGGTATCAAAACATTCCTTCGTCAGATATAGGGAGATCAGTTCCGCAATATTATTATCATCATCTACAATGAGAATTTTCTGTTTACTTACCATGTAGTATAGGCCTCCTGTCAGTTATTATTTAAAAGTAACAATGGTTACGCCGGCATCACCTTCACCGTATTCACCCAACCGGTATTCTTTGACGTATTTCAGACGTTTTAAGTGAGACTGTACGGCATTGCGCAGAGCACCGGTGCCTTTTCCGTGCACGACTCTCACACTGGGGAGATGAGCCAGATAAGCGTCATCCAGGTATTTATCCAGTTTTGCAATGGCTTCATCTACCGTACATCCCAGAAGGTTGATCTCGGAGGACACGGAGAAGGACTTGGACATTTTCAACTTGCCGGTGTTGGTACGCTGCAGAGCAGGTGCTGTAATAGTCTCTTCTTTTACCGGTACGAGATCATTAACATTCGTCTGCATTCTCATAATTCCGCATTGTACGAAGAGGTTGCCCCTGGTATCCGGCAGAGTGTTTACGATTCCCTTGAGATTCATGGAAATGATCTTCACGGAATCTCCTTTTTTCAGTTTCTTCGGATCCACGGTCTTCTGATCAGCAGGTTTCTTTTGTGTATTACCAAGAGCCAGCTTTCCGTTCTTCTCATTGATCTTGTCACGGACCTTCTGTCTCTTTTTCTCCAGTTCCTTGATGTCGGCGGAAGCGCCTGCTTTATTGAAATCACGGATGGTTTCGTCGGCTACATCCTTTGCTTCCTGGAGAATGGCTCTTGCCTTCTCATTAGCATCGCGGAGAATTTTGTCTTTAGCCTGGTCGATTTTTTCGTTTTTCTTCTGTAACTGTTCCTGTAAGGTACGGATCCGTTCTTTGTACTCCGCAATCTCCTGCTGTTCTTTTTCAATGGTCACACGGCTCTGTTCCAGATCGGCGATGACATCTTCAAAGCTTTCGTCCTCTTTGCTGATCTGCTCTTTTGCAGCATGGATGATCTCGTCGGACAGTCCGAGTTTGGAAGAAATGGCGAAAGCATTACTTTTACCGGGAATACCGATGAGCAGACGGTAGGTGGGGCGAAGGGTCTCCACATCAAATTCACAGCAGGCATTTTCTACAAAATTCGTGGAAAGTGCGTAGATTTTCAGCTCACTATAATGCGTGGTAGCCATGGTGCGGATGCCGCGGTCATGCAGATAATTTAAGATAGCAATTGCCAGAGCGGCACCCTCCGTAGGATCTGTTCCGGCACCGAGTTCATCAAATAAACACAGGGAATCCGCATCTGCGTGCTGCAAAATGTGGACAACTCTGGTCATATGAGAAGAGAATGTGGACAAACTCTGCTCAATACTCTGCTCATCTCCGATATCTGCGTATACTTCCGAAAAAATAGACAGTTCGGAACGATCCAGTGCCGGAATATGCAGTCCCGCCTGCCCCATCAGGGTAAACAGTCCAACCGTCTTCAGAGACACGGTCTTACCACCGGTATTGGGACCGGTGATCACCAACAGGTCAAAATCTTTACCCAGACGGACATCAATGGGAACCGCCTTTTTCTTATCTAACAGTGGATGACGGCCCTTACGGATCTGGATGTAATGCTCAGTGTTGAAAATAGGCTCTGTGGCATTCTGTTCCATGGCAAGTTTTGCCTTGGCAAAGATAAAGTCCAGCGTAGTCATGATCTTCTGATCCGCGGCAAGCTCTGAGGTATGAACAGCAGCCTGACTGCTCAGATCACCCAGAATAACTTCAATCTCCTCCTGCTCCTGCAGATCCAGTTCTTTTAACTGGTTGTTCAGGTTCACGACAGCAGCCGGCTCGATGAAAAAGGTGGAACCGGTGGAGGACTGGTCATGCACCATACCGCTCACCTGGCTCTTATATTCGGCTTTTACGGGGATACAGTAGCGGTTATCACGCATGGTAATGACTGCATCCTGCAAAAAGGTACGGTAAGCGCCGTTTACCATGGAAGTCAGCTGGCTATGGATTTTTTCATTGGTGGACAGCTTGGAGCGGCGGATACTTTTTAATTTAGGACTGGCATCATCTGCCATCTCCTCTTCCGATAAAATACAGCGGTTGATCTCATTAGCAAGCTGTGTCATAGGGGTGAGTCCCTCAAAGTAGGCATCCAGGCTGTCATTTGGGAGGTCTTCCCGTTCTTTTTTTCCATAGGTTTTGATCCGGCTGACATTATCCAAAAAGGATGCCAGCTTCAACAATTCGGACATGGACAGAGAACTACCGATTTCCAGAGAACGGATGGAAAAACCTAAGTCTCTGTTACTTCCAAATGAGGTGCTGCCGATACGGAAGAGACGGGCTAAAGCGTCTTTTGTCTCCCGCTGTGCGGTTCTGATAGCAGATAGGTCGGTGGAAGGCACCAGTTCTCGGCAGAGTTTTTTACCTGGCTCAGAGTCGGCCTTCTCCGTGAGGAGATCGATGATCTTATTATATTCTAAAGTGGTGAGTACTTTTGTGTTCATGTGGGGCTCCTTAATATTGAAATTCGCAATCCGGACTATCGTCCTTCTTGCTCATGCAGTACAAGCTCGAAAATGCTATGCATTTCCTCGCTGTCGGGCTTTCGCCCTATCAAAATCGGATCTGTTAATTCCGCCTGCAAGCAGTCGAATTGACATCTCTCGATTTTGGTACTGCTCAATGCTGGTTTACATAATAACACGATTTCTTCGTGCTGAGCACTCTCGAAATCGTTATATCCATTCGCAATCCGGACTATCGTCCTTCTTGCTCATGTCTGTTTGCTCCCCTCATAGAAATCCTGCTTTGCCTGCAAGCAGTCACGCAGGATTTTATGGGTGAGCTTATTATACCATATTTATTGCCTTTTTTGGTACAGTTTTGTATAATTGAGATATTAGAGTCCTAAGAAAAAGCCGGTGTATCTGTAGGCAGCAGAGGAGGCATATTTATGGCGGATTCGCAAGAAAATAAGCAGAAGGAACAAAATGACGTTTCTGAGAAAAATTTTATGATAGAAAAGATCAAGGAACGTCCGGTAAATAAGAAAAAGCTGTTGCGCAGGACTTTGATCACGGTTTCCATGGCGGTGATCTTCGGTCTGGTGGCCTGTTTCACTTTCTTGGTTTTGGAACCGGTGATCAGTAATTGGTTGTACCCGGAAGAGGAACCACAGGTGGTGGTATTCCCCGAAGATCAGGATGAGATGTCTCCGGAGCAGATGTTGGCAGAAAATATGCAGCAGGAGAATCAGAACAGTCAGTCTTCTTCTGTTCCTGGTGAGGTTATGGAACAGGAGCAGATCCGGGAACTGTTATCCGGAATCATATTGGATCTGGATAATTACAAACAGATTTACAGTGCTCTTACCCAGTATGTAGCAGAGATGAACCGTTCCATGGTTACTGTGACAGGAGTGTCATCCGGTGTGGACTGGTTCAACAATGTAAATGAGAGCAAGAACCAGTCATCCGGTGTGATCATAGCGCAAAATGGCAAGCAATTACTGATTTTAACCGATTATTCTCCGGTAAAACAAGCAGATGACATTATTGTCACATTTAATAATGGCACTCAGGCAGATGCATCTTTGAAGGAAAAAGATGAGACTACAGGTCTGGCGGTGATCGCCGTAGAACTGGATACTCTGAATGAAGATTTTCTGAAGAATGATATTACGATCGCTACTTTGGGATCTTCTAATATCAAAGATATTGCCGGACTTCCGGTGGTGGCTTTGGGGCGTCCCATGGGTACTAACGGCTCACTGGGATATGGCATCATTACTTCTTCTGCCAGTGAGTCGGCGGCATCGGATACCACTTATCGGATTCTGCAGACGAATATTGTAGGCAGTCAGAATGCAGGCGGTGTATTATTCAATCTTCAGGGACAGGTCATTGGTATCATTACCAATGGCAAATCTGCCACAGATATGAAAAATATGGTTTGTGCTTACGGTATTACGGAATTGAAGCGTCATATCGAGAAAATGTCCAATGGAGAAAAATTCGCCTATCTGGGTCTTAAGGGTGTGGATGTCACAGAGGAAGCTAACAGCGAACTTGGGGTTCCTTACGGAGCTTATATTAAAGAGGTAGAAATGGACTCTCCTGCAATGCTGGCGGGAATTCAGCAGGGAGATGTCATCACAGGATTCGGTGAACGCGTGATCATCAGCTTTGACGAGTATACGAACTCTCTGCTCAGTATGAAACCGGGAGATAGTGTAGAACTGACGATTATGCGGCAGTCACAGCAGGAATATAAAGAGATGAAATTCGACATCACATTAACGGTGTTGAAATAGATTGACAGAAAGGTTTGGACAACAATATGAAATTTATTAAAGAGTTAAAAGAAGGCGACAGAGTATTTGATATTTATCTGTGCAAACATAAACAGGAGGCTGTTACCAAGAACGGAAAACCCTATGAAAGCGTGATTTTACAGGATAAGACCGGAACTATCGACGCCAAGGTATGGGAGCCGAACAATCCGGGCATCGGTGATTATGATGATCTGGATTACATAGAGGTATACGGTGATGTGACAAATTTCCAGGGGCAGCTTCAGATCAGCGTGAAGCGTATCCGTGTCTGCCATGAAGGAGAATATAATCCATCCGATTATCTGCCGGTGAGCTCCAAAGGCATCGACACTATGTACAATGAAGTAAAGACTCTGATCGGAAGCATTAAGAACACCTATTTGCACCAGCTGTTGCAGGATCTGTTTATTGACGATGCAGATTTCGCAAAGAAATTCTGCAACTCTTCTGCAGCCAAGACAGTGCATCACGGTTTTGTAGGCGGACTGCTGGAGCATACTGTGAGTGTTACCAAATTATGTGACTACTACTGTTCTGCTTATCCTATTTTACAGAGAGATCTGCTTCTGACAGCGGCTATGTGTCATGATATCGGAAAAGTAAAAGAGATTTCTGCATTTCCGGTGAATGATTATACCGATGATGGTCAGTTATTGGGGCATATCGTGATGGGCGCACAGATGGTTGGGGAACGTGCCGCTAAGATCGACGGATTCCCTCACAATCTGCTGGCAGAATTACAGCATTGTATTCTGGCGCATCACGGCAAGCTGGAATACGGCTCCCCAAAGGTGCCGGCGCTGATTGAGGCAGTGGCTCTGAATTATGCGGATGATACGGATGCCAAAATGGAGACCTTTAAGGAAATTCTGGAAAATAACAGTGAAAACAGTGGCTGGCTGGGTTATAACAGATTGTTTGAATCCAATCTGCGCGCTACCAAAATGGAATAAATAACAGAATAAATACTACAAATTCTATGAACAGACAGGAAAGAGAGGAAACATATGGAAATCAGTGCATGTGTAAAATATGTGGGTGTAAACGATCATCAGGTAGATCTGTTTGAGGGACAGTATAAGGTTCCGAACGGAATGTCTTACAATTCCTATGTGATCCTGGATGATAAAATCGCCGTTATGGACACAGTGGATGGATTTTTCACCGAAGAATGGCTGAACAATGTGGAACAGGTTCTTGATGGGAAAATGCCCGATTATCTTGTTATACAGCATATGGAACCGGATCATTCCGCCAGTATTCCGGCTTTTCTGAAAAAATATCCCAAAGTCACAGTAGTATCCACAGCTAAGGGATTCCAGTTCATGGAACAGTTTTTCCCGGAGTTTTTCACTGATCAGGGATTACCTGCGGAACAACGCATTGTTGCGGCAAATGATGGCGTCCTGGAGCTTGGACAGCACAGCCTGCATTTTGTCTATGCACCCATGGTACATTGGCCGGAGGTTATGATGACTTATGAGGCAACAGAGAAAATACTGTTTGCCGCAGATGGCTTTGGCAAATTCGGTGCGCTGGATGCAGAGGAAGAATGGGCGGACGAAGCCCGCCGCTACTATATCGGCATCGTCGGAAAATATGGTCCCCAGGTACAGGCTGTTCTGAAAAAAGCGGCAGGACTGGACATTCAGACCATCTGCTCTCTTCACGGGCCGGTACTTAGGGAGAATCTGGGATTCTATCTGGAAAAATATGATAGGTGGTCTTCCTATCAGCCGGAAGAATCCGGAGTGGTGATTGCCTATGCTTCTGTCTACGGCAATACCAGAAATGCTGCAGAATACCTCGCGGATGTTTTGCAGGAAAAAGGACAGAAAACAGTACTATATGATCTGGCAAGATGCGATAAGGCAAAAGCTGTTGCCGATGCTTTCCGTTATGACAGACTGGTGCTGGCGGGTATTACTTATAATGGAGACCTTTTCCCCTGCATGCGCAGTTTTATCGAAGGTCTGACCGAGCGTAATTACCAGAATCGTAAGGTGGCAATCATTGAGAACGGCACCTGGGCACCCATGGCAGGTAAACTGATCCTTGGAATGTTTGAAAAAAGCAAGAATCTGACATTTACGGAGACTACAGTTAGCATCAAGTCTGCCATGAATGAGCAGAACAAGGGCGAGATCGGAAAGCTCGCTGAGGAACTTTGCTGAGAAAATTTTTCACACGCAAACAAGAGCCTGCGTAAGCTATTTTAGAATATGGCACTAAAGTACAAAAAAGTTTGCAGGTTACGGAAAGGCATAAGGATATTTATGGAATTTAAAAAGAACGATTGTGTAACGGTGACCATAGAGGATATGGGAAGTGACGGAGAAGGAATCGGTAAAGTAGACGGTTTTACCCTCTTTATCAAAGATGCCGTTATCGGTGATCAGGTGGAAGCAAAGATCATAAAAAGTAAAAAGCACTATGCTTATGCCAGATTAGAGAAGGTGTTACAGCCTTCTCCTTTTCGTGTGGAACCGAAATGTGCATACCACAGACAGTGTGGCGGCTGCCAGCTGCAGGCACTCTCCTACTCCGAGCAGCTGCATTTCAAGGAACAGAAGATCCGCAATAATCTGATCCGGATCGGTGGGTTCGATGCGGAATACATTGATGAACGCATGCAGCCCATTGTAGGCATGGAGGAACCCTTCCACTATCGTAATAAAGCGCAGTACCCCATAGGAACTGATAGAGACGGTAATGTCATCACCGGTTTCTATACCGGACGCACCCATACCATCATTGCCAATACAGACTGCGCCCTCGGTGCTTCCGAGAATCGGCAGATCCTCGAAACCATACTCTCCTATATGCGGAAAAACAAAGTGACCGCCTATGACGAAGTCACAGGAAAAGGCTTGGTACGTCATGTATTGATCCGGAAAGGCTTCACCAGTGGACAGTTGATGGTATGTCTGGTCATTAATAAGAAAATGACAAAAATGTCATACCCTACTGCCGGAGTACAGAAGAATACGAATGAGTTTTTACCAAATCAGGGAGCATTATTGGCTGCACTGGCAGAAATCCAAGGTATGACAAGTGTGTCAGTCAGTATCAATACCGAGAAAACCAATGTGATCATGGGTACCGAGATCCATAATCTCTGGGGTGAGAGCACCATTGAGGATACGATCCACGTAAGAGACATGCAAAAAGAAAATTACCCTTATACCGGGGATGCATTAACCTTCAAGATCTCTCCCCTCTCCTTCTATCAGGTAAACCCTGTTCAGACTGAAAAACTCTATAGCCTGGCACTGGAATATGCGGGACTGACCGGAAAAGAGACCGTTTGGGATCTCTACTGTGGTATCGGAACCATCTCTCTCTTCCTGGCGGGTAAAGCCAAAAAGGTGTGCGGCGTGGAGATCATCCCCCAGGCTATCGATGATGCCAGAGAGAATGCAAAGAGAAACCATATTGAAAATGCTGAGTTTTTCGTGGGCAAAGCAGAGGAAGTCCTGCCGGAATTCTACAAAAAGGCATCCACAGAAGCATCTTCCGATGAAATGCTCCATCCGGATGTCATTGTCGTAGATCCACCCCGAAAAGGCTGTGATGATGCCTGCTTAAACACTATGCTCCGCATGCAGCCCGAACGCATCGTATACGTCAGCTGCGACTCCGCCACCCTTGCCAGAGACCTGAAGATCCTCTGCGATGGTGGATATGAGATCCGGAAGGTCCAGGGCGTGGACCAGTTTGGGATGACTGTGCATGTTGAGACGGTAGTACTGCTTTCCCACAAAAAGCCAGACGGACATATCAACGTAAAAGTTGAGTTTGGCGAGGGTGAGGGAAAAGTTCCACTTGATAATATTGCTAAAAGAGCTGAAACATACAAGCCCAAGGAGCGAGTGACCTACAAAATGATAAAGGAGTACATAGAAGCTAAATACGGTTTCAAAGTACATACCGCATATATCGCAGAGGTAAAAAGAGATTTGGGCTTGCCGATGTATGATACTCCTAATGCAGTGGAGGAATTGAAGCAACCGAGGAAGCATCCGACGGTGGAGAAAGTGGAAGCAATTAAAGATGCCCTCAAGCATTTTGAGGTTATCTAAAATCATGAGCGTACCATTAGAAATAATGGTATACTTATGATATGGGAGGCGAATATTATGATTATACCTGTAAGCGTTAAAAATCAGAGTATTGATTCTTCTGGAATCACAAGTGATTACAAAGCTGCTATAAGTGAATATATTTGGAATGGTTTTGAAGCTAATGCTAAAAAAGTTAGTATAGAATATACACTTAACGAAGCGTTTGGAGTTAAGGAATTAATTATAAAGGATAATGGTGATGGAATAAATTACGATGAATTGGGGGAGACCTTTGGTGCTTTTCTGGCATCAAAGAAGAATTTACTGTCATTACAAATAAAATCCAAGGCAAATAAAGGGAAAGGACGATTCTCTTTTATTGCTTTTTCAAGTAATGCAGAGTGGCATACTGTCTATAAAGATAACAATGTTTATAAAGAATATGATATTAATATGTCCAGTGATAAAAAAGAGGTGATTGACTGTTCTGAACCACAGTTATCTGACAGACAAGAAACCGGAACAGAAGTGAAATTTACCAATATAAATACATTAACTGCGGAGAATATGGGCTTTGAAATAATAGAGCCAGCATTACTTAAAGATTTTGCTTGGTTTTTGTACCTATATAAAAATAAGAATGTAGAAATAGTAGTTAATGATGAAAAGATTGATTATGAAAAGTATATAAACACAGAGTTGAGCGAAAAATCTATGGTTACAATTGAAGGATATAGATTTGAGATTAACTTAGTTGTATGGCAGGAATCAATCTCTGAAAAATTCTGTTGTTATTATTTTGATGACAAAAACGTGTTGAAAGGAAATCGAACTACAACTTTTAATCGGAATACGGTTAACTTTAATCATAGTGTGTTTGTGAAGTCAGAATTTTTTGATGATAAGGAAAATGTTATAGGTGATCACGATGATACCCAAATTAATATGTTCGAATATCCAGATGAGAAAAAGATTCTGAAAAAATTGCATAAAGAGATTCAAATGCTTATTGAGAAAAAAATCAGTGTATATTTATCAGATAAAGCAGAAGAAGCAGTTGAAGCAATGATAACAGAAAGAAAAACGTTCCCAGAATTTCCAGATGATGTATATGGACAAATGCGTAAGAATGATTTGAAGAGGGTAACAAAAGAAATTTTTAAATTGGAGCCACTAATTTTTCATAAATTAAAACAAATTCAAGAAAAATCGTTATTAGGTTTTTTGAATTTGCTTTTGAGTTCTGAAGAGAGAGAAAATGTTTTAACTATAATAGAGCAGGTTGTGGAATTATCACCTCAGCAGAGAACTGATTTTTCAATGATATTAAAAAAGACATCCTTGGAGAATATCATTGATACTATCAAGTTTATTGAGGATAGGTATAAAGTAATAGAATTATTAAAAAGTATTGTGTATGATTTGACAAAGTTTGCAAATGAACGTGATCATGTGCAGAAGATTGTAGAACGACATTTTTGGCTTTTTGGTGAACAGTACAATTTGGCAAGCGCTGATCAGAGAATGCAAAAGGCATTGGAGCAGTATAGGAATATTTTGTATGGAGAAGAGGATGTTACAGCAAAATTAAATTCAGATGCGGAAAATGAACGACGTATGGACATTTTTTTGTGTAATACGCGAAATATCGAAACAACATTTGAAACAACGCTGGAAGAAAATATTGTTGTTGAATTGAAAGCACCGAGAGTTCTGTTAACGAAAAAAGTATTACGCCAAGTAGAAGATTATATGGATTACGTTAGAAGACAGCCTCAATTCAATAGTGAATTACGGAAATGGAAGTTTATTGCCGTATGTAAAGAAGTAGATGATTATGTTAAAAGCCAATATAAAGCATTTGAAGATAAAGGAAAAGTTGGGTTAGTATTCCAAGTTGATAATTGTGAAGTATATGCACTTACTTGGGATGATATATTTAAGAGTTTTGAAATAAAGCATAAGCCGATGTTAGAACGATTGAAGTATGATAGAGAGCGGGTGGCAAATGAATTAATGGCAGAAGTAAGTGATACTGAAGGGCGAGAAAAAGCGGATACTCTTACGAAAATTGCTGTTGCAAAAGTGTTGTAAAATATTAGTTGATAATTGAAAAAGGAGAGCTAATAAATAATCTGTAAATGAAAGGATGGAGTTGATAAGATGAATGCATCTTTTTATAACGAAATCAAAAAAATTTTAATCTCGGCGAGAAATAAAGTTTATCAAACAGCCAATTTTGCAATGGTTGAAGCCTACTGGAATATAGGAAAATCAATCATTGAAGAACAGGGTGGCAATGAAAAGGCGGAGTATGGTACAGGTTTGTTAAAAGAGTTGTCAAAGCAAATGACGCAGGATTTTGGCAAAGGATTTACCGTTGCCAATTTGAAAAATATGCGGCAGTTTTATTTGACATTTCCAAATGGCTACGCACTGCGTAGCGAATTAAGTTGGACGCATTATCGGCTCTTGATGCGAGTGGAGAATGAAAATGCACGAGAATTTTATATGCAGGAAGCTGTAAAATCCCAATGGAGTACCAGACAACTTGAGCGTCAGATAAATTCTTTCTTTTATGAAAGGCTATTGTCCAGTAAAAATAAAGAGCAAGTTGCAGAGGAAATACAGACATTAGAACCGGCGAAAAAACCAGAAGATGTCATCCGCGACCCATATGTGTTGGAGTTTCTTGGACTGAAATCTAATGATGATTTTTATGAAAGCGATTTAGAACAAGCGTTAATTACACATTTGCAGAAATTTCTTTTGGAACTTGGTAGAGGGTTTTCATTTGTCGCAAGGCAGAAAAGAATAACCTTTGATGGACGTCATTTTAGAATTGACCTTGTATTTTATAATTATATTTTAAAATGTTTTGTTCTGATAGATTTAAAAGTTGGGGACTTAACACATCAGGACTTAGGGCAAATGCAGATGTATGTTCATTATTATGAGCGGGAACTTATGAATGAAGGAGACAATCCGCCGATTGGTATCGTATTGTGTGCAGATAAAAGTGAGTCTGTAGTTAAGTATACGTTACCTGAAAATGAAACACAGATTTTTGCTTCAAAATACAAATTGTATTTACCAAGCGAGGAAGAATTGCTGCGTGAATTAAAACAGGAATATCAAGCATTGGAATCTATTAAGGCATTGGAGGAAAATAGTGGTAGTGAAGATTAGATTTTGCATCAAGGTGGTGCAAAATTTATATCAGTTATGTATTTGTGGGAAAGGGGATGCATGAACAGTATTCGTACTGTAGAAATATTGCTTATATTTCCGTGATTTTGTGGGGATATGTTTTAATTTGATACTCACGTCGAAACGGTTGTAATGCTTTCCCACAAAAAACCCGACAGCGTAATCAACGAAAAAGTGGAGTTTGGCGAGGGAGAGGGCAAAGTACCGCTTGACAATATCGCCAAAAGAGCTGAAGCGTATAAGCCGAAAGAGCGAGTGACCTATAAGATGATTAAGGAGTACATAGAAGCAAAATATGGCTTCAAAGTACATACCGCATACATCGCAGAGGTAAAGCGGGATTTAGGCTTGCCGATGTATGATGCCCCTAATGCGGTGGAAGAATTGAAACAGCCGAGGAAACATCCGACACCAGAGAAAGTGGAAGCAATCAAAGATGCTCTAAAATATTTTGCAGTCATTTAAGACAAGAAGCGTATCATTAAGAAACAGTGATACGCTTTTCTTGCATGAAATTTATTTGGGTGTTAGTATGAAAATATTTAGAATTATTTTGAGGAGGAAAATAATGTGAATCGTATTACTGAAATAACAAAGCGTGATATTTTAGATTTGTTCCGAAACGGATTAGAAATAGAGGAATTTTTTGAAACAAAAACGGTTATTTATTATTACTTTGGAAGATTTGAGGAAATAGATTGATTTTTTGAAGCGATTATATGATTTAGGGAAAATACCAAGTAATGACTCAAGGTATATAAATGCAGAGCAGGATATTTGGCAGCATACAGTAAATAATGATGATTATCCATATTGCTGGGTATTTGAAGATGAGAGGTTTTCTTTGCAAAACGGAGAGGACGAGATATATTTGAGATTCCTTTGCGAAGTATTTCATCCTGCTGTTAGATATGAAAAGGGTTACTGGAAAGAGTTTTTGACAGAAATCAATAAGTTATTGCAGAATGATGGATATGAGCTTTATCCTGCCGATAAAATGTCTAATCGTGATGTATATATGGGTGGAGAATGTTTCAGAGAGAGGAAAGTGCATTGTTTATTCCATATTCTCAAAGAAATGCTAAGGATATAAAAGAAAAAAAGATTACTTTGTCTATAAACCGAAAAACCAGAAATCAAATTTATCAATTTTTGGAACGATGCAATGAGCAATATCAAGCAACTGATGAAACAGGTTGGAATTATGATACAACGATAGCAGCAGATGTTTTTTTGACATAAGACAGTTCTATGTGCCCAAATGCTTTAACAGTCAAAAGGAATATGTCGAAACCGAGAATTTAAAAGATTTTATAATCTCTAATTCTCCATTCTGTGTGTTGGATGCAATCCTTTACGGCGGCAATACGCTCCTCGCCCATAAGGTAGGGGCAGGCAAGATCTTTGAGATGGTTGCCGCCGCACAGGAAAGCAAGCGTCTGGGATTATGCCAGAAATCCATGTTTGTTGTGCCGAATCATCTTGTCGGTCAGTGGGCGTCCGAGTACCTGCGGCTTTATCCGAGTGCGAATATCCTTGTGACAACCAAGCAGGATTTTGAAACGGGAAACCGCAAAAAGTTCTGCGGAAGGATTGCCACAGGCGATTATGATGCGGTCATCATCGGGCATTCACAATTCGAGAAAATCCCAATCAGCGATGAACGCCAGAGGGAGTTGCTCATGCGTCAGCTTGACGATATTGAGCGTGGCATTGATGACGTACAGGCAAACAAAGGCGAACAGTTCACGGTCAAGCAGCTTATGAAAATCCGAAAGGCAATCAAGGCAAAGCTCGACAAACTGAACGATACGAAGCGGAAAGACAATGTGATTAACTTTGAGGAATGACCTTAAAAGGTGTGACCTACACCAAAAAGGCGGACGCTGGCAAAATGCTCCTTGCCATCTGTAAAGAATATCCGATGTCCGCCCCTGCCGAAATTGGCAGCTATCGGGGCTTTAAAATCGAGGTATTCTATGATACCGTGAACGCCCATTACTGTTTAAATCTCTGCGGGGCAAGAAAATATAAGGTGGATTTAGGCATGGATGCTCTGGGAAATTTAACCCGAATTGAGAATGAGCTTGCCAAGCTCCCTGCTCGACTGGAAGCCGCAAAGACTAAAAAGGCGGAAACCATCGCACAGCTTGAAATCGCAAAGGTGGAGGTGGAAAAGCCGTTTGCGTTTGAGGAGGAGCTGAAAGAAAAAACGGAACGGCTGAACGCCCTCAACATTGAGTTAAATCTGAATGAAAAAGATACTCCTGTGATTGACGATGAGCCAGAGCAGGATGAGGAAACACCCGAAAAGAAAAATACAGACCGTGAAAGATAATCGGATTTGCACATTTGTATTGCGCAATTTGGGGAAGTATAATGAGTGAAGATTATAAATGTTGGAGGTAAAAGATGTGTTTGAGAATTTCAGATTTGAAACCTTTGTCGATGTCCACAGCAACATCTTTGAGGAATATCTAAGCTCTGTCATTGCGAAACTGCCGAAAGAAAATCCAGAATATCGAGCTGTCAGCGATAAGATTGAGAGCCTTTATGAACAATATCCGAAAGTCATGGCTGTTCTGGATACAGAAAGTGCAAGCGATTTATCCGAGCAGGAGTGCAAGGCTCTGATAGAGATTTTGGAGCTTCGGAACAGACTTTCCGATATGCAGCAGGAAGCAATCTATTTCAGAGGATGCTATGACAGCGTAGGGTATCTGAAAAAAGCAGGGATTTTATAATGGACTGACCGAGAAAAAGCGGCGTTGGCGTGAGTGCTGATGCCGTTTTTTTACATAGTTGATAGGTGTAAAAAAATGTTGTTTTATTGTATAATTACAGTTACACAAATGAATTAATGCGAAAAAGAGGAGGTTTAAATGAAAATATTTATAAGTCATTCTAGTCGTGATATAGATATATATAATGAGCTTGCCGAAGCCCTAAAAGAAAAGGGGTATACAATTTTCAATGTTAATGAAGTGAATGTTGGAGAAAGTGTAATTGAAAAAATTAAATTTGCTTTAAATGATTCAGATGTTCTTATTGCCATTATAACAGAGAATTTTTTAAACTCATCGTGGGCACAAGCAGAATTAAGTTCAGCTATATTAAGCACTAATAACATTCGTGTCCTGCCTGTTGTAGTTGGGGACGTATTTGTTCCTAATTTCTTAATACAATTTCAATACAGAAAAGTAGATTCTGCAAAAGAGATTACAAAGGCTGTATTAAACGATATTGGTCAATTAAGGAAGATTGAGAGTGATTCAACCCTTTTTCAAAAGCAAAGTACCGTTCAATCTGAAAAAAAAGATATTGAAGAAAAAATAACTTTATTGAAAGATGCTTTAATAGATAATCAACTTACGTTGGTATGTGGAGCAGGTGTATCAAGAGATTCGTCTATACCAGATTGGAATGACCTTCTTGTTAATATCCTCAATGAAGCATTTTTTAATGATGCTTCAAATGTTTCAAGGTCTAAAATATTAGCAGAGGATTTGCTTTCGTTAATGCCACAATCAAATTTAATTTTAGGGAAATATTTAAGATTGGTATTAAAAAATGATTTTGAGAAAGTAGTACAAAAACATTTATACTCATATTACAATCAAGACCGAGATTTTGAATCAGCAATGATGGTACAGGGGCATGAAATAATTAACTATGCCTTAGAAACTAATATGATGAAAGCAATTGTTGAACTTGCTCGTCCTAAAAGAAGAGGAAAACGGTTAGAATCAATAATCACATTTAATTTTGATGATTTGATAGAATGTGCATTATCAAAACATAATATTGAATATTGTTCCATATGGAAAGAGGGGCAAATATATGGAATTGATGCGTTGCCTATATTCCATGTACATGGATTTTTACCAAATCAAAGGGAAATAGATAGTCCAAATTTGGTTTTTAGTGAGGAAGCATACCATTCACAATTTATTGACCCATATAGTTGGTCAAATTTGATTCAATTAAACACATTCTCTACAAATATATGTTTATTTGTAGGTTTAAGTTTGTCTGACCCTAATTTAAGGCGATTATTGGATATATCTTGGAGAAGAAATCAAAGATGTAAACATTATATTATTATGAGAAAAACACCTCAAAAAAGTAGGACGGATGAAATTGCCACTATGCTTTTTGAACAAGATGCAAATTCACTTGGATTAAATGTTATTTGGTGTTCCGATTTTTCAGAAATACCGAGTATATTATCCAGTATTGCAACGTGATAGTGCATCTAAAAATACAATTTTATAATCTTAATGAACAAACATAATTTAAAAAGGGAGGAATTCAAATGTCTGACGAAATGTTTAATATGTTTTCGGCAGTTGGAATAGGTCTTACTTTTTTGGCATCAATGGCGGCAGTTATTGTTTCTATAATATCATTGCGATGCTCTAACAAAGCTGCAAAAAGGGCGGGGTATCTAAATACAATTACTGCAAGTCGTGATAGGTGGTCAAATTCTTTAAGAGAAAATGCTTCTTTATATTTTACTCAAATTGCTCGAATATGCAGTGGGCAAGAAGATAATTTAGGAGATATTTATAATGAGTTGACGCATTATCACTTTGCTATTATTTTATTATTATTTGAGCAGGATAAAGAATTGCATGACAATATGAGTGCTTTGAGAACTAAGGCATTTGAAATTGTTGACCAGAATAATATAATTGATTCCCAGTATATTAGAGGTTTTCTGAATTGTAATAAAGCAGAGATTGAAAATTCAGATATCGTGATTCAAGCTCGCAAAGAAATACACAAATTACGTTATATAATTTTAGAAGAGTATCAAGGGAAAGTTTTTAACGGAATATCAGAGTTGCTTGAAAGAGAGTGGAGGAAACAGCAGTATGAGGCAACAAAAATGTAGTTATTATAAGTTTTAGTTGATGGTTTTTCTAAAAATGGAGAGGAATTTTATGGACTATGATTTCAAATGGATACGCCCCAATATGTCATTATATCATATAGATAAAAACTGCCCATTCCCAATAACATTAGTAAACAGTGGTAACTTGGCAGATGACTTTAATAAATATGCAGAAGATTTTTTTAATGCGGCAGAGAGTGTAGTTCATTATTTGGGTGAAGATGCAGCAGAAAACGGTGATATAGCAAAACTTGATTTATGGTATTTTGCGATGGTCTATTTATATAGGCAAAGCATGGAACTTCTTTTGAAAGCAAATATATTTAAGATTGTCACATCGGAAAATGATAGAAAGTTGATAATCGGTGACATACGGCATGACCTTAAACAAGGGTATGATAAATTATTAGAGCTAAAAGATTTAGAATATACAGATAACGATAATGCTAACTGGTTATGGAAATATTTAGCGGATATTTCAAGGATTGATAAAGAATCTGATATGTTCCGTTATCCTTTTGGCAGTAATCTTAATGTTTTATTTGATAAGCAGACGCATATTTCTTTAGCGGCAACTCATGATAATATGAATAAAGCCTTTAATATTTTGAGTGAGCTATATAAGACGGGGAATTTTACAGAGCAGGAATATGAAGCATATCCACCACAGTTAATTATTGAAGGTGGACATTACTACCAGCAAAGCGTTGTCGGCTATAAATATGCACAGTATTCGTTTTACCCTTACTATTCCTCGTATGAAGAAGTAGGGAATTTTTTAAAAGAAAAAGTTGTGAATGATAATAAAAAAGAACTATTTATGCCAATGTGTTATATGTATCGTAATGCAGTTGAGCTTGGTTTAAAAAGGATAATTATTGAAGATAGCCACATAGAGAGAACAAAGGCATTGAAGATACTTCGACGAAAAAAGCATAGCATACGTGGACTTTGGAACAGTATTGTCGATGAAGTTGACAAATATTCCAATGCGCCAGATGAAGATACTACTTTAAATGATACAACACAGTATATCCAAGCGTTTCATGATTTTGACCAAAGTTCTGATTTGTTTAGGTATCCATGTAATAAAAATTGCAGGTTTACTTTTCAGAAGAAAAGGTATTAGACATAGAGAATGTAGCTTCCTGCTTTGAAGAACTATGCAATTTTTTGGATGCTGTTGATAGTATGCTAAGTGAAATTAAGGATTATGAAGCAGAAATGACATCATATTACGATTACTATTAAACTGAAAATTCATACAAAAAACGATTGCCAACATGATTTTAATGACGAAGATTTTGGGGATGACTTATGGAGAACATAGTACAAATTCAATATATTATTAGTGCGCTTATAGGTTTTGGGAGTGCTGTTATTGTGGCAATAATAGCGGGTATGTTTCAATTAAGAATAGCAAAGAAAAATAGAGAAATTCAAGAAAAACAACTTGAGGAATCAAGAAAACAATTTTTTATGCAGATGGAACAATCTCAAAAAGAATATGCTGAAAAAATAGAGCAATTACGAGAAGAACAGAGAAAAGCTAATTTAGAAAAAGCTAATGATAAATTGCAGGCAGAAACGAATAGATTTTATGAAGAGTTTATAAAAGAAATGATGTTCTATGACAGTCTGTTAAATGAATTACATTACCTAAATAATATCGCAAATCCAAAGGGCAAGGAATTTCGTATTAAAGAAGTATATCCGCACATTGATAATAATATAAAGGATTTGGTTGGGGATGTTTCTTTGCATCAAAATATTGCAAAACTTTTAGGAGCTTTGAGAGCCAATATTTCTTTGTATAATTCTGCATTAGAGCAAGGAGCAGGTTCTGATGTATTGGAGGAAGCTTTGAATAAAATATATAACCTAATTGACCCTATTAACACAGAAAGATTTGAGAATTATACAAATGCACAAACTTTGTTGAGAAATTTTGAAATTAGGACAGCAGAACGAATTATAAACGAGAAATAAAAAATATCTTCTTACATAGCCGAGTGGTTTTCACGACACGAAAATCACTCGGCTTTTTCTATTTCTGGAGGTGATTGTATTGAATGAGAAGTAACAGACCCTATGTGCAGATTGACCCAGATGTGCTTGAACGGGCAAGGCAGATAGATTTGCTCTCTTATCTTAGGGAGTTTGAGCCGAGCAATTTGGTCACTGCTATTGATAAGGAACTTGCCAATTATGAGAGCAAGCTGAAAGAAGTAGATTTGAATAAAGCCCGTCTGGAACGAGAGATTGATAATCTGCCTATTGATGCTCGTTTCAGAGAAAGAAAAATCCACGACATGACATTAAGGCTTGATGGATTGTATGATACGATTGTCGAGTTGGAAGAACGGATTGAAGATGCAAAGCTGAGAAAAAGTTCTATCGAAATGGAAGCAATCACTCTGGACAATATTTACAAGCTTATGCTGAATTTCGGAAAGCTCTATGATATAATAAGTGACGAGGAAAAGAAAAACCTTATAACTTATCTAATAAAGGAAATTCAGATATATCCTAATGGAGAGTCAGAGATGCCTTTGAAGTCGATAGAGTTTAATTTTCCGATATATCGTGATGGACAAGAAGTAAGGCGGCTCTTGTGGGAAAGAGGTAATACCGTTGAGACGGTTGTCTTGCTTTCCAAGGGTGAGGTCGACTCGAAAAAGATTCGGGTTGAGTTCTCTTTGGAAGATATGGATATGTCCGAATTTCAGGATGGGGCAACCTATCCGCAGATCAAGGAGTATGTGTTGGAGCATACCGGGTTAAAGGTGTCCAACCTCTATATCTCACAGATTAAACGAAAATGTGGGATTGGGGTTGGTAAGAACTATAATCTGCCGAAGTCCGAGGATTCCAGACAGCCCCAGTGTCCGCCGGAAAAAGAGAAAGCAATCCGAGAAGCATTCAAATATTTTGGGATGATCTAACATCCCGCAAAATGGAGGTTTCTTATGGATAGATTGATTTCTTGTGAGTTTAACATGGATACCGCTTGTGTGGAACTGAAATTTTTAGATGGCAGCATGATTGCCATTGATACCATCGCCGTGGAGAATGAGGTTGCTGACAATATGTATCAGCGGTCAGAACTGGACTATCTGATCTACAATGATCCGATTGGATATGCTGATTTGATACTGAACGGTAATCCCGAAACCTATTTGAAAACTGTAACTGAATACAAACCGCTTGATAGCTAACCAACACTTTGCCCGTGGGAAAAATTCTGCGGGCAATTTTTTTGTATCTTTTCTGTGAACTCTATTGATTTTGGCTGTCTAATGTGGTAGACTATGTGCGAAGTCTAATGGTGTAGACAAGGAGGGCGTGAATATGGATTTTCCGAAGATTCACGAAAGTGAATATCGTTTTTGTTTGATTATGTGGGAGCATGAGCCGGTTACTGCTGTCGAGCTTGTAAAGCTGTGCCAGGATCAACTCGGATGGAAAAGGACTACGACTTATACCGTTATCAAGCGTCTTGGAGAGCGTGGTGTGCTGAAGAACGACAATGGCACTGTTACTTCTCTCGTTTCCAAAGATGAAGCCCAGGCGTGTGAGATCGATGAACTGGTTGAGAAAAAATTCGAGGGTTCTCTGCCTGCCTTTATCGCTGCTTTTACAAAGCATCAGGCTATGTCCGAAGATGAGCTTGATGAGGTACAGCGCATGATCGACCGCATCAGGAAAGGAGGTTCACAATGAACGAACTCTTTTTGAAAATTATCAACATGAGTATATCTGCAAGCTGGCTTATCCTGGCTGTGCTGATACTCAGGCTTGTTTTGAAGAAAGCTCCCAAGTGGGTCAATGTTCTGCTTTGGGGTATCGTGGCTGTCAGATTGATTTGCCCGCTCTCTTTTGAGAGCGCATTAAGCCTTATCCCAAGTTCAGAAACAATTCCGTTGGATATTGAAATGGCGGCCAAACCCACAATAGACAGCGGTGTTCCGGCGATCAATAGTGTGGTCAATCCTGTTCTATCCTCATTTGCCCCACCACAGCATGTATTGACGAGTGCAAACCCGCTTCAGATTTGGATTCCGATTTTGAATATTATCTGGTTGATTGGTGTCGGCGCCCTTCTCTTGTATACCGCAGTTAGTTATTGGCGCCTATGTCGTAAAGTGGATACCGCTGTTCGCTACAAGGGCAACATTTTCCAGAGTGAGAATGTAAGTTCTCCGTTTGTCCTGGGCATTATCAAACCGAGAATCTATCTCCCGTTCAACATGAATGGTCAGGATCTGGAGCACGTTGTTGCCCACGAACAGGCGCACATTCGCCGCAAAGACCATTGGTGGAAGCCTCTTGGTTTTCTCCTGCTGACGATTCATTGGTTCAATCCTCTCATGTGGTTGGCTTATGTTCTGCTGTGTCGTGACATTGAGCTTGCCTGCGATGAAAAAGTCATCAAGGAACTTGGCAATGAGCAGAGAGCCGATTATATGCAAGCACTTGTTGCCTGTAGTGTAAACCGCCGCATGATCGCCGCTTGTCCTCTTGCCTTTGGCGAGGTAGGTGTAAAGGAGCGCGTGAAGTCTGTGATGAATTATAAGAAGCCTGCGTTCTGGGTTATTATTATTGCAGTCATTATTTGCGTGGGCGTTGCGGCCTGCTTCCTGACGAATCCTAAACAAGACCGCTATACATTGCGAATTGTTGTTCCCGCAGGAAGTCAAGAGGAATTTGTATATACGGAGGAGGAAGTCAGCACAGTCAGAAATTCAATCAAAATATGGTCTGGTGATGGATTGGGTGATACAGAAGTTCTTTTGTTCCCCGTTAATAAAACAGCAGAAACCGGATACACAGCCACTTATCTTACGCATGGTATGTCTGTGGAATTTGATGCAGAAAATGATACGTGGTTTAAGATTGGTGTGAATATGCAGAACCCCACCAATGAGGACATTATTGTTTATGTTGAAGTAGAAAATGTAGAAGTGCGTATTGTGGACGAGATAAATTCCGTAATAGAGTGGTTTGATTACCTTGAAACCCCTGATGAAATGAAATGGGACGGTAGTCTTGAAATCAGCCTCACCGAGTTTCCAGATGTGACCTTCCGTTGGACTTACGGAGAGATGCTGGCTGTTAAGGGTAGTAAAAGCACTTCACTTTATACGGGGATGCCAATCTGGAACGCCTATTTCTGCGACCTCACTGGCGACGGTTTGCCTGAGTTGTGTTCTTCAATCAGTTGGGGCTCAGGCATGATTGACAACCGTGTCATTATCTATGACTATGCAAACGGAGTAAGCTATGAGCTGTCTGACAGAGGGTATTTTGATTTCACTCTCAGACAGGATCATCAAGATGGCCGCTTGTATGTAGATAAAACAAAATATCATACTGATGAACTGGTAGAAACCGGCCGACTGGTTTTCAAGAATCATTGCATTCAGATTGAAGGTTTTTCCAACGAAGCGCATCAGGTGTTCCAAGCTGAAATTCTGGAAATTCATAATGGCAATTATCTTGTGAAGCCTGTTGAAGGTAGCTGGGAATTGAGTAGTGCAGACCGAATTGAAGTGTCGATCAGAAATGTGCATCCATCACCGGAACCTGAAATCGGAGATGTGATCGAAATTGAATACGCTGGTGAAATCCTTGAAACCTATCCTGCACAAATTGCAGATGTTTATGGTATCAAGGTTATTGAGAAAAACAAAGGCTTTACCCATCTGGCAAACGATGATTAGAAAATCACAAATATCGAATAATTAGTTTCAAGCAGATAAACCGCTGCAATTCTCATTCCAAAGGGGGGATGAATGTTGTAGCGGTTTTTTCTTTTTATGGTTCAAATGCCAGCATTGTTTTCGTTGGCAGTTTCTCGTTTTCACAGTTCAGAAGATACGCTATCACCTTGTTCGCAAAGCGATTTGTTTTCATGGTATCCCAATCAGCAAGCCGGATGATCTCTGCTGTGCCGTTCTCAAAATCCAATGATATTTCGCCCCATTCGCCGTCGCAGTCTGCTTGGTATTCGTAGATTGCGGCGGCGATTTTCTTTTTGCGCTTGGTTTTGGATTTCTGTTTCAGTCGGACAGCATGGAGCGCACCTTCGGCAACCAGCAGTTCTGTCAGTTTGTCCACCGCTTTCCGGTAGGCTCGCTCTGCACCGCTGGCTGTGCTGCCCTCAAACATAATCGCCAATTCTTCAAAAGTGGGGCGGTTCTTCCATGAGCCAACTCGCCCGCAGGTCATACAGATTGCTAACCGTTTTTCGAGCAAGGTCTGTTCCCGGTAATTCAGCTTCTCAAATGCCTGCTGTACCTTTTCTGCTTGTATGCCGTTCCAGAGGATGTCGGTATAGTTCCAGCTATCGTCAAGGGCAACATCTTCGCCTGTTTCCTCGCCATCCTCGTCTGTTACATAGAACAGTTGCTGATTGCGGATGCCACGGACAACTTTCAGATATTCTTCCGCAAGGGCAAGCTCGCAGTTGTACTTCTTGGAAAACTCGCTGACCGCATCCTTGGTGTTATGGTACAGCCATGCCATTGACCGCACCATTTTGTAATTGGTCAAAGAGGACACCGACCATTTTTCTTCGCCCATGCGGAAACGGAGCATAGCATCCCGGATAAACGGGAAAATGTAGGTAGCATACTCTGCACCCTTGGCAGGATCATAGTCCATCAGCTTTTGGAGCATTTGCTCCCGACAGGAGAGCTTTATATCTATAAAACGGTCTGTGTCATACAAATCGCCGCCATCCACGCCGAGAAAGAATTTGATGCGCTTGTTGAGCTGCGGTTCGTAGTGGTGCAGGAAGAACGAAAAATAAAGCAAATTCTTTTCCTGCAAGGCAGACAGAATATGTTCATTTGGATTGCTAACCGCTGGCGGTTCCGGCTCCAGTTGGAAGATGCGCTCTGCCACATAGGGAATGATGCCATCACCGTATGGATTGACAGCGTGTTTCGGTATGTATCCGGTCATATTCCATGTAAAATCATTCAGCATAGCGCACCTCCCTTCTCATTTCTATAAGAATCCCTTAAGACATTCTTTCATAAAAAGCATGAAGTATTTCTGCCAATTCCTGCGGTGATTCAATATTAACTTCATGTCCGGCACCAATAATCGTTTTTAATTCCACGTTCTTAAGCAATTCTGCCAATTCAATAGAAGCATTTTTATTCGCAGTATCTTTCTCGCCATATAACAATAGTGTAGGGCATGATATTTTGTGCAGAGAGTTGTTAAAGTCCAACTCCATCATGGTTTCGCATAGAAGTAAGAAATCAGCTTTTCTAAATCCCATTTGTTGAAACATGGATTTAGGCATAAATCTAAAGAGAAGATTTTGAAATTTCAGAAGCTTCTTGGGCATTTTATATTGTGTGGCAATAAGCACCAAGGAGCGAACTTTTTTCGGATATTGTATAGCATAGTTCAGAGCTAATACGCCCCCAAGCGATAAACCGCACAAATCAATAGGCTCATCATATTGATTGCAGTAATCTGAAAATGCAGCATATAGATTATCATAGGTCACTTCTTTGCTATGAACTAAATCAGGAAGATTCGGACACAAGCTGTAATCAGTAGTTTGCAAAATATCTATTGTTTTTGTCCAACTGTCAGATGTTTGTCCTAATCCATGCACATATATTTGTTTCATATTGTTCCCCCACTAAATATGTATCTTAGCTTCTGCAAGCAAAGCAGCCTGTTCCATTTCTTTTTCATAAGCTCCTTTGGCATAAGCAACATCACTTTTTGCCCGGAGTTCCTTATCTTTCGCCAGTTTCTTCATAACCTCCGCAAGATCAGCATCCAGGGTGCCACGCTTTACATAGCGGTTTATGGTGTTCAGCCTCTTTTCATATATCTGAATAATCGGATGATCGTCTGCAAGCTCTCGCTGTTCTCTGCCTTTTAGATTGCCGATCTGCCGGCAAGTGCGGTGCAGCTTATCTCCAGGCGCATAACCGCCGCAGTATTTGGTGTGTCTTGCATTGGTGGTCAGAAACCACTTGCCGCAAATCCGGCATTTTTTCGGTGCGTGACCGACACACAAGCCCTCAAAGAGATCAGACCGGAACATCCCCACAAAGGATACATAGTGCATCCGCTTGACCAGCTTCGCAACTTTTTCGCCGGGACGGATGACGGATACATACTGAACGGAATTGTTCAGGGTAGACATCCAGGCATTGCCTTCCGTGATGGAAAACTCCGGCGGGAAATAGCTGCCGAACATTTTTGCAAAACCCTCTGCGGTGCGGTCTGCTTCGTTGCCGTCTGTTTTTTCTGCAAAATCAAGCATGGCCGTTTGGTATTCCCCAAGGGAGTATGCCAGATGCCCGAAAACTGCGGTATAGCGTTGGAGCATCATCGCATCGGTAAAGTTCTGGATTTCTTCAAATTGCAAAGAATTGGTTGCGGCTTTTATGGCAAACTCCACATATTTCAGCGCATTGTCCACAGTAAAGACTTTTTCAATCCGTTCTCTGTGCTTTGAGATATTCATATAGGAGAACGGCGGTGTTTGACTGAGAATATCAAGCATCGTCAGAGCAGCTTCCTTTGCAATAGGACAGAGTGCAGAAGCATCCTGTCCGGCGTTTAATATTCCAAGCAGCAGATTGATTTTCTCGCATTGCTCGTTTATTTTTGCAATGGTATTCACAGGAACATTCAGTGCATCACAGGCAAGCGTACCGACAGGAAATGTTTTGCTCTCATATATGACCGTATCCTGCCAGAAATCCAATGTCATCAATTCTTGATTCATGCTTGCCCTCCTGTCCTGTTTTTTCATTTTTCTAATTATATCATGTAAATGTAAAGAAATCTACGTCCTCAGATAAGTTGTCCTGTTTTTTGAAACAGGATTGTCCTGTCATTAGCCTGTTTTTTGAAAAATCCGTCATAACCATAATAGAAGGAGCGAAGCACCTGCCAATCACGGCGGGTGCTTCGTGCTTTCCAGAATATTATGAACGGAGGGTTTTCTATGACAATCTATGAAACCATCAAGGCGGCAATCAGCGTCAAGCAAGCCGCCGAACACTACGGGCTGAAAGTGAGCCACAACGGCATGGCTTGCTGCCCGTTCCACAACGACAGGCATCCGAGCTTGAAGCTGAATGAGGACTATTTTTTCTGCTTCGGCTGCGGAGCCAAGGGGGACGTAATCGACCTTGTGGCAAGGCTGTTCGATCTGAGCAGTTATGAAGCAGCGCAAAAGCTGGCTGCGGACTTTGGACTTGACCCAAAACCGCCCACTGCCGCAGCTATGGTCAAGCCGAAGCGTCCCTATATCCGTCAGTTACGGGAGGATGAAATGCTGTGTTTCCGGGTGCTGACGGATTATCTGCATCTGCTGGAAGATTGGAAAGTACGATACGCACCCAAGACACCGGAAGATGCTCTGGATGACCGTTTTGTGGAAGCCTGCCAGATGCACTGCTATATCGAATATATGGCAGATGTGCTGACGGTGGGTGATCTGGAAGAACGGGTGGCATTGGTGGACAAGCTGATGCAGGACGGCAAAATTGCTTTTCTGCAAGAGTACATCACACGAAAGAAAAAGGAGGTGGCGCACCATGGCGAAGAACCGGAAAACGCCTGATATGAATTTGCCTGTCTGGTTTGACGGGCAGAACATCAACGAAGCTCTGTTTTGTGAAGAATTTCTGCAGGAGCGCAGAATCATCTTCGCAAACGGAGCTTTTTTCACGCCCAATGGTCGAGTGACGGACGATCTCCCTCTGCGTGGGGAGATTTACGACAAGCTGAAATTCTGTGCCGTAAACAATATCCCCCGGAAGATCACCAACATTCTGGAAGTGCTGAAACTGGAAGCGCAAGTGCCGGACTTTCCACCGGAGCAGGATCGGATTCATTTGTCCAACGGTACGCTACTGCTGAACGGCACATTTACCGAGGGCAGACCGACTATCGTGCGAAACCGTCTGCCTGTTGTTTACAATCCTCATGCACCTACACCTGTGACCTGGCTAAAATTTCTGGATGGGCTGCTCCATGCGGAGGACATCCCCACTTTGCAGGAGTTTATCGGCTATTGCCTGATTCCCTCCAACAAGGGGCAGCGCATGATGGTGATTAAAGGCAACGGCGGCGAAGGTAAATCTCAAATCGGTGCGGTACTGTCTACCATCTTCGGCACGAATATGAAAGACGGCAGCATCGGCAAGATTTCTGAAAACCGCTTCGCCCGTGCTGATTTGGAACACATTCTCCTGTGCGTGGATGATGATATGCGGATGGAAGCTCTGCGCCAGACCAACTATGTAAAATCCATTGTCACCGCACAGGGCAAGATGGATTTGGAACGCAAAGGCAAGCAGAGTTATCAGGGCTGGATGTTCGCCCGATTGCTGGCATTCAGCAACGGTGATCTGCAAGCCTTGTATGACCGCAGTGACGGATTTTATCGCAGACAGCTTGTGCTGACCACCAAGGAAAAGCCTGTGGATAGAGCTGATGATCCTGACCTTGCGGAGAAGATGAAAGCCGAAGCCGAGGGCATCTTCCTGTGGGCATTTGAAGGCTTACAGCGGCTTGTTGCCAACAACTTTAAGTTTACGGAGAGTGACCGTATCCGGGAAAACCGGGAAGCGGTCAAGCGTGACAACAACAATATCTTTGATTTCATGGAATCGGAGGGATACATCCGGTGCAAAGCGGATGCGTCCATCAGCTCCAAGGATTTCTATGAAATCTACCGGATGTGGTGCGAAGAAAATTCCCTTGCACCGCTGAAAGCCCGCAGCTTCAGCGACGCCATGATTGCCAATGCCGGGAGATTCAATCTGGAACATTGCAACAACATCACCAACTCTGCCGGACGGCGGGTGTGGGGATTTATGGGTGTGGAAGCTGTGGCAAGACCTCATATAAATGGGTTTTACGATGTTTCGTCATGTACGTACGTACCGGAGGAATGGCGGGATTGATTTTGCCAGTCATGCTCTGTACGTATGTACGCAGCATTTACCCCTGTTTTCTCCCATTATAGGAAACAACGGCTTTCAGAGACAACCTGTTTTCGGGTATTGAAAATCAATGGCAATGGAAACAGCAAAGTTTTTGACCGCAGGACGAAGCTATTTCACGAAATCGTGCTTCTCTGAACCGTGTACCCTGTTCACGGAACAATAGATGTTTTCATTTTTCCAGACCAAATCACACGAAACAGTAAAGCGGGATATGGTCATATATGGACAGGACATCACAAGCAAAATTCTGAACGGATTTCAGAGATTGCAGATTTTTCACTGTTCGGTGTATCTGCTCCGTTTTGGGGTGCAGAGATTGTACCGAACCACAAACAGAATTATGGAGGATTTTTCAATATGAATGTACGCAATGAAATCAAGGCACAGATCATCCGTGCTGGGATGACCATGCAGGAAGTTGTTGACCTGCTCTCGGACGAGTACGGATGGAGCGACAGCGTTTCCAACCTGTCCGCAAAATTACAGCGGGAAAGCATCCGATACAAGGAAGTATTGGAGCTTGCCGATGTGCTGGGATGCGACATTGTATGGCAGCAAAGACGGGAGAAGTGATGCCCCCGGCAACAGCCCCTCGCATCTTCCGTCCCCATAGGCACACCGCAGTGCTGCCTATGGATGGCAGTGAAAGACGCTGCCAACGTCTGCAAGAAACGTTCCGCAGAACAGCTTCATGCAGACGGGCTGACCATGGGAAAAGTTGCAGACATTTTGCCTTGGTCAGCAGAGGTCACCGCAGTGACCGCACACCCCCTCGGGAGAGCCCACGGCACTTTGCAGCCAGAATGGATGAAAGTGTTATAGTGGGTTATTACACTTCCGCAGAAGTGCATCCCCGCAGCCCCGCCCGTCTGCTACTCTCGAAAGAAAGGAAAAAACCTATGGCAAGAAACGATGGAATTGACCGTACCTTTGCCCGTAACCAGGACTTGCCCACCCTCGACGATGTGGCGAAAGTTCAGGAGCATAACGAGCGAGAAAAAGACAGCTACTCCAATCAAGATATTGATACCACCCAGACCCACCGCAATGTCCACTTCAAGAAACCTACCGACAGCTATGCCGCCATGTTCGATCAGATGATTGCAGATGGTGTTATCTCCACCCGTGGTCTGAAAGCCGATGCGGTGAAATATGGGGAGCTGCTGTTTGATGTAAACTCTGCCTACTTCCACAACCACGGCGGCTATGAATATGCCAAACAGTTCTATGCCGATGCCTACAAAGCCGCCGTGGAGATTGTGGGCGGCGAGCAGTATATCCTCTCCGCTGTGATGCACGCCGATGAGCGCAACCGGGCAATGTCCGAAGCCCTGGGCGAGGATGTGTATCACTACCACCTCCATGTGGTTTATATCCCGGTGGTGGAAAAGCAAATCCTGTGGTCGAAGCGGTGCAAGGATGAATTCCTCCGGGGAACGGTAAAAGAAACGATCACACAGGTCAGCCGCAGTAAGAAATGGGAATCCAAACCCGTTCTCAATGAAGATGGCAATCCGATGTTGAACGCAAAAGGGAAAAAGATTTTGAAGTCGTCCTACAGTGTGCTGCAGGATGACTTTTTTAATTTCATGCGAGCCGCCGGATATACCGATGTGGAGCGTGGAGAGCGTGGCAGTACCGAGGAACATCTGACGGTGACACAGTTCAAGTTACAGGCCGAACAGCACCGCCTGGAAACTGTGACCGGACAGGTGGAACAGGCCGAGCAGAGTTTGGCGGATGCCAAGGCTGCTACGGAGAAGCAGAAAAAGAAACTGGAAGCTCTGCAAAAGGAAACCAAGGCAGCAAAGACCATTGCGCTGACGGTGCAGGATATTGAGGAAATGGGCAAGAAAAATGCCCTCACCGGAAATGTCTCGCTCACGCCGGATCAGTGCGATACACTCAAACGCTATGCGGTCAACGGCATTATTGCCAATGCTGACAATAAGCGTTTGAAAGAGAAACTGGCTTCTGCTGAAAAAACAATTTCCATCTGGAAACAGCGGTATGAAGCAGTAAACGAAAAATATATGGAACTGAAACAGAAAGCCCAGCCTTTCTTGGATGCGATAGAGATTGCGTCTGAAAGGGTTTGGGCTTTTGTTCATGCCATTCTCGCCAGAGGAAAGGAAACACAGGAACATAAGCACCCTGCCCGTAAGCGTAGGCAGGATATGGAAATTTAAGAAAGGAACTATTTGCCTATGAATAAAACCGTAGAGGAAATTAACAAGATGATTATGGAAGATGCCCCGATGGAAGAAATCAATGATGCCATCGGCTATATTGATATTTACTCCTGCTTCGACCCGATTTTTGAGCCGCCCATTGATTTTTTGGAAGAATGCCGCAAGCATTGGGAAACAGCGCAGTCTTCTTTCCGCAAAACCATTGAGCGTAAGATCGGGAACACATGGTATGTGATTGAAACAGAATGTGACGGGAATGAGCCGCTTGCCGACAAGGTAAAACGGCTCATTTTTTCTGACAAGGGGGTGATTTGTTAATGACTGCGACACAAAAGCATGATATAATTCCAGTATGCACAACGGTACTGTCGGCTGACCAACAACCGAAGGAGGATATTATGTTGGATCAGCAGAAAATTACCATTCTCTACTGTCGTTTGAGCAATGAGGATGCCCAAGATGGAGAGAGTAACAGTATCGCAAATCAGCGAGAGTATTTAACCCGATATGCCCGTGACCACGGGTATACAAACCTGAAAATTCTGGTGGATGACGGTTATACGGGGACGAACTTCAATCGTCCCGGTGTGCAGGAGGGCTTTGAGCTTGTCAAGCAGGGGCTTGTAGGCTGCTGGCTGGTCAAAGACCTCAGCCGCTTTGGTCGTGACTATCTGACTGTTGGACAATATACGGATATTATCTTTCCGAGCTACGATGTCCGCTTTATCGCCGTAAATGACGGTGTGGACAGCAACCGGGGAGACAGCGAGGGCTTCGCCGCAATCCGTAATCTGTTCAACGAGTGGTATCCCCGTGATACCAGCAAGAAAGTCCGTGTCAGTTTGCGGCAGAGAGGAACCAGTGGGAAGCACATGGGCAAACCGCCCTACGGATACCGCTGTGACCCGGAGGACAAGGATCACTGGATTCTGGATGAAGAAGCGGCTCCGGTAGTCAAGCTCATCTTCGACCTTTGCATTGACGGCAAAGGCCCGGAGCAGATTGCAAGGATTCTGGAAGAAAAGCAGATTCTGACCGCAAAAGCTCTGTATGCCAAGCGAAAGAAAAAGCCGATGCCGGAAAGACCGTACCACTGGAGCAACCAGTCCATTGTAGGGATTTTGGAACGGCAGGAGTACACAGGCTGTACCTGCAACTTCAAGACTTATTCCAAGTCCTACAAGCTGAAAAAGCGGATTCCCAATGAGCCGGAGAATATGTTTTATCTGCCGGACACACAGGAAGCGATTGTATCTCAGGCACAGTTTGACAGGGTGCAGGAACTGAGGAAAAACAAACGCCGCCCCGCAAAAGCGGAACGGCAGGGATTGTTCTCAGGGCTTCTGTTTTGTGCCGATTGCGGCGGCAAGCTCCACTTTGCCACAAGCAAAAGCTTTGAGGGCAAGCAGGATCACTACGTCTGCAACAACTACAAGAGCAACCGTGGTACTTGTACTGCCCACTATATCCGGGAAGATGTGCTTCGTGAAATCGTTCTGGAACGCATCCGGGCAGTCAATGAGTATATCCGAAGCGATGTGGACGGTTTTCAGGAGGAATGGCTGCAATGCCGCAGGACTGACCAGGAGCGCAGCATCCGGGATGACAAAAAGAAGCTGGAACAGGCAAAGAAACGCCTTGCCGATCTGGATGTCATCATCTCCCGGCTGTACGAGGACTATGTTCTTGGAAATCTCAATCAGGACAGATACAGAAAGATGTCTGCGGACTATGAAGCCGAACAGGAACGGTTAAAGCTCGAAATTGAAGTTATCGAAGAATGGGTGGAACAGCGGGAAGAAATGAATGACGGTCTGGATGCCTTTATCGCCCTGACACAGAAATATGTGGATGTGGAGGAACTGACACAGACCATCGTGAACGAGTATATCAAGAAGATCGTTGTCTATGCCCCGGACAAGTCCAGCGGCAAGCGCAAGCAGAAAGTGAAGATTTTTTTCAACTTTGTGGACGATGTGGATATTCCCGTTATTTCCGAGCCTATTGTCACACAAACAACCTATGAACGCAGAAAAACGGCGTGACCTTCGGGTCACACCGTTCTCTGCGACAAAATAGTTACTTGTCACTATTAAGCCTTTCTTTTAGGTTCCTTTTAGGTAGCGCCTGTATGATAGCGTCATAAAGGAGGTGCTCCACATGGCAGCACAGATCAAAACCTGCTTTGAACGCTATGAAAAAAAGTACCGCCTGACGGCGGAGCAGCAGCGGGCGATCCTGCAGGGCATGGCGCCCTATATGAAAAAGGACACCTACGGCGCGTATACCATCTGCAACATTTATTATGATACGCCGGACTGGCGGCTGATCCGCACCTCGTTGGAGAAG
>OMFC01000064.1_pt1 | contig 64236 bp, 50 predicted proteins | sample 1645531 | NCBI WGS metagenome assembly OMFC01 (sample SAMEA103958112, study PRJEB25191) | human gut metagenome | biome: human-associated habitat [ENVO:00009003]; feature: intestine environment [ENVO:2100002]; material: feces | place: Germany | collected 2013/2015 | reverse complement strand
ACTACTGGCTGAATTATTACAAGATACGGAAACTGACGTTGCACGACTTTGCCAGTGGATTTTCGCTGTCGGAAAAGTTCGACTTTACCCTCCAGACTCCCTAAAGGGGAAGTGGGATACGCTGACTTCATAGAATGATTAATGGCATTTTCAGTTTAAATATGAAACGAATTTCTTCCTTCACCGTCATAGTGGCGTTTGTCTGCCTCGCCCTGGTAGGGTTGGCATTGGTACCGTTGCTTCCCGTTAAATTGAATCCGTCACGCAGCCTGCCCGGTTTTACCGTAGGTTTCAGCATGCCGGGCACTTCATCGCGGGTGGTGGAGATGGAAGTGACCAGTAAACTGGAATCCATGCTGGCACGCATCCGGGGAGTGAAGAGGCTGAATTCCACCTCGGGCAACGGTTTCGGCAATATTACCGTGGAACTTGACAAGCATGCCGATGTGGATGCAGTCCGTTTTGAGGCTTCCACCGTCATTCGGCAGACGTGGCCGCAACTTCCTGACGGTGTCAGTTATCCGACTATCCGGATGAAAGTGCCCGATGAGAATGCCTCACGCCCGTTCATGTCTTTCACACTGAATGCCCCTTCCACTCCGATATTGATTCAGCAGTATGCCGAGGAGCATATCAAGCCGCGGCTGGCAAGTATTCCGGGTATCTATAAGGTGGAACTCAGCGGTGCCACACCCATGGAGTGGAGACTGGAATATGACAGTGAACAGTTGCGCTTGTTGGGAGTGACTCTGTCGGACATCAGCGAGGCTGTGCAACGGCATTACCGGAAGGAATTTCTGGGTACGCACAATGTGGATACAGGTAACGGTAGCCGGGAATGGATACGCCTGGCACTGGTGCCGGAGAGCAACTCCCTTGGTTTTAATCCTGCTGCCATCACCGTGACGGCTACCGACGGGAAACTGCTCCGCTTGGACGAACTGGTGTCGGCTGTCCGTATGGAGGAGGAGCCGCAAAGCTATTACCGCATCAATGGGCTGAATTCCGTCTATCTATCCATTACTGCGGAAGAAACTGCCAACCAGTTGCAACTGAACCGTGCCGTGATGGACGAGATGGAAGCTGTTCGGCAGGTACTTCCTGTCGGATATGAAGTGCATACCAGCTATGATGCGACCGAGTACATACGGGAAGAACTGGACAAGATTTACTTCCGTACCGGTTTGACGGTACTCATCCTGCTTGTGTTCGTATGGTTCATTACGCGTAAGTTGAAATATCTTTTTCTGATAGTTACCAGCCTGGCTGTAAATATAGCGGTGGCACTTATCTTCTACTACCTCTTCGGACTTGAGATGCAGCTTTATTCACTGGCAGGCATCACTGTTTCGCTGAATCTGGTGATAGACAGCACCATTGTCATGACCGACCACATTCTGCATCGGCGTAACCTCAAGGCCTTCCTGTCGGTGTTGGCGGCAACCCTCACTACGATGGGTGCGCTTGTTATCATTTTCTTCCTTGACGAGAAGATACGGCTCAACCTGCAGGACTTTGCAGCGGTAGTGATTATCAATCTGGCTGTTTCCTTGATGGTGGCATTGTTCTTTGTTCCGTCGATGATTGAGAAGATAGGACTGGTGAGGCGGATTACGGGGAAGAAGAGGCGTCTTGTCTTGCCGGGGCTGACGCAAACATTCAAAACAAGGTTGGGACGGATTTTCAGACGTTTCCCCGTTTATTTCTCTCGCTGCTACTCTGCTCTCATCCGTTTTCTGTGCCGTTGGCGCTGGGCTGTATGCCTGCTGTTGCTGTTGGGTTTCGGTCTGCCCGTTTTTCTGTTGCCCGACAAACTGGAAGGAGGGGGAAAATGGGAAGCTGCTTACAATAAGGTATTCGGTTCGGATACCTATAAGGAGTCGGTGAAACCCATTGTGGACAAGGCGCTGGGCGGCAGCTTGCGGCTTTTCATACAGAAGGTGTACGAAGGCAGTTACTTCACCCGTAATGAGGAGGTGGTGCTCTATGCCAACGCCAACCTTCCCAATGGCAGCACCCTCGAGCAGATGAACACTTTGATGAAACGTATGGAGACCTACCTCAGCCGGTTCAAGGAAATCAGGCAGTTTCATACTTCCATCTACAGCCCCCGGCGTGCCAGTATGCAGATTTATTTCAAGAAGGAAGCCCGGAACAGCGGTTTTCCCTATACACTGAAAGCCAATATGATAAGCAAGGCACTGGAACTGGGAGGCGGCAGCTGGGGCATCTACGGATTGCAGGACCAGGGGTTCAGTAATGACGTCCGCGAGAGTGCCGGCTCCTACCGCATCAGGATGTACGGCTACAACTACGACGAACTCTATGAGTGGGCGGAGAAGCTGAAGGCCAAGCTGCTGACGCACCGGCGTATCAAGGAAGTGCTCATCAATTCGGAGTTCTCCTGGTGGAAGGATGACTATCAGGAATTCTACTTCAACCTGAACAAGGAGCGCATGGCGCAAGAGGGCATCGACGCGCAAGTGCTTTTCTCTGCGGTGCGCCCCATCTTTGGCAAGAATCTGGAGATTGGTTCGGTAGCGGCCGAGCAGGGGATGGAGAAAATCAAGCTCTCTTCCCGCCAGTCTGCCGAATATGACATCTGGGCGATGCAGTTCTTCCCCTATGGAGTAGGAAACGGCAAGCATTACAAGCTTTCCGAACTGACTACTGTGGAAAAGGGACAGATGCCGCAGGAGATTGCCAAAGAAAACCAGCAGTACCGCCTCTGCCTGCAATACGAATATATCGGCTCCAATGAGATGGGCAACAAGATACAGAAACGTGACCTGGAGGAGTTCAACAAACTGTTGCCGATGGGTTATACAGCCGAGTCGGACAGCAACAGTTGGTCATGGGGCGAGAAGGACAACCGCCAATACCTGCTTCTGCTGGTGGTGATAGCCATCATCTTCTTTACGACCAGCGTTCTGTTCAACTCCCTGAAGCAGCCGCTTGCCATCATCTTTGTGATTCCGGTTTCTTATATCGGGGTATTTCTTACTTTCTATTGGTTCCGGCTGAACTTCGACCAGGGCGGTTTTGCCTCGTTCGTCCTGCTGTGCGGCATCACGGTGAATGCCAGCATCTATGTCCTGAACGAGTACAACAGCATCCGACGTCGTTTCCCCCGTCTTTCCGCTCTTCGTGCCTACGTCAAGGCGTGGAATGCGAAGGTCGTTCCTATTTTCCTCACGGTAGTTTCTACCATTCTGGGATTTATCCCTTTCATGATAGGTGAGGACAAGGAGGCTTTCTGGTTTCCATTGGCAGCGGGTACCATTGGCGGACTGGTGATGTCCGTCATCGGTATCTTCTTTTTCCTGCCGGTTTTTGTGCTGAAACAGCGTGATTTTCTTAGGAAATGATTACTTTTGCTCGATTTTGTTACCTGAATGGATACTTGAATTTTAAATATGGAAAGTGCGGAGTACTCTTTGGATGAGTTATTATGTCAGTCTCTTCTGTTGTTTCGTCAGTATCGGTTTTATGATGCTCCGGAATGTGGAGAAAAGGCATTCCGGATATTGGAGGAAGCCCATGTATGGATGGGGCGTACGCAAGAGTGTGTGGATATGGCGAAATGGGGGTGCGTGATAGAGTGTCTTGCGCAGAAATACTACATAGAAGATGATACGGATGCGATTCTGGAAGAAATTGATGCTGCCTTGGTTGCGCATTGGAAGAGGATAGAGAAAATCCATGCAGAAGTCACCACCGTTTATTTATGGCTGGGGTACTATTTCCTGCTACGTTTCAGAAACCGGGAATCCCGTTCCCATTCCCGTTGTAAACAGATAATGTCCAGCTTGTTGTGTGCTTTGGTCGAAATCTTCCGTAAGGTGGAGAAGGGGGGAGCCCCGACAGAAGTCTTGTCACATCTTTCGGTAGATGTTTGGGGAGAGACCGTCTGCTGGATGGAGCAGGTACATGATTCCCGTCTTTGCGAGAAGCAGTCGTCAGCTTTGCTGGCACAACTCTATAACCTGAAAAGTGTGGAGTTGGAAAAAGGTCTGGGAAAGCAGGATGCTTTGCTCCAGCAGATTCTGGAGTTTTATTGCTTTTAAGGGAAAATTATCTCTGCTTAGTTTTATCATTTCTGCTTCCACACTTCCACCCACTTCCTGCATCCCTTTATTCATCGGCATTACAAGTGCTGTGGAAGCAACTCAAAAAGGTGGAAGCAACTTTTGCTTCCACAGCGGAAATACGCCGGAAAGTAAGTTAATGTCTTGTTTGTTAGTGTATTAATAGAATGTACAGTATTTTGCAAATATCTTGTTTACACGATATGCGTTTCGTGTAAACACGGTATTAACTTCGTAAAAGACCGTTTACCGATAGACTGCAGCTGGGCTCATAATAGGAATAAGATAGGTGCACAGTATGGGGAAACTATGAGTATAATAGGTGTTCAACGGTTATGAAGCACCTTGTTGACGGTCGTTAGTCGAGTGGTTGACGGCCGTTGGCAGAGCGCATCACGGCCGATAGGCGCTGATAACTCCGTACAGAAAATGGAAAGGAAGCCTATGTAAGGGGAAACAAGCTCTGAGCTATTTGTTTTGTTTGTCACATTTATCTTGTTTTTGTACATTGTTGAAGCGGTTTTTTGTATCTTTGAAGGGAGAGGCCGTAAAAAAGCTTATTCTCATCCAAAGTTTAATTATATATACATGGATTATGAAGCGATGTATAGTACTGTTCATAACATTCTGCTGTGCAGTTGTTTCTAATGCGCAGACAAATGGCATTGTGACTGATGGGGAAAAAGGATTGCCGTTGGCTGGTGTGAATATTTATCTCCAAAAGGATTCTGTGTATACGCAATGATAATCTGGTAAAGAACATGTTCATATGAAAAAACTGTTATATCTTGGGCTTTTGTCCGTTTGTGTACTGTTAGGTTCTTGCGTAGAGAAGAACGTATCCAATGTTTTTGATAAGGTAGAGAGGTATATGGATGTATATCCTGACAGTGCATTGCTGCTGTTGGAGCAAATTCCTCATCCGGAGGAGCTTCGTGGGAAGTAGCGGGCGGACTATGCATTGCTGCTAACGCAAGCACGTGATAAAAACTATCTGGATAGTTTGCAGTCGGATTCGTTGATAAAAATTGCGGTAGATTATTATAAGGATGATGGTGTAAAAGCAGGAAAGGCATTGTTTTATTATGGTAAAGTGGCAGCTTTGCAAGATAATGATACATTGGCTATACAAGCTTATTTGAGCGCTTTGGCTAAATTGGAGAAGACGGAAGAATATAAGTTGCAGGGATTTGTACATGAATATATCGGTGTTTTGAATACGGACAGAAAGCTATATAAAGATGCTCTCGACAATTATCAAAGTTCAGCGTATTGTTTTCAAAAGGCTGTTGATACTTTAGGAGTTATATATGTTTATCGGGATATTGCTCGTATTTATTATGTAGAACAGAAATATGACAGTGTTTATAATTACATTAATCGTGCTTTGTCCTTGTGTGAGAAAAAGAAAGGATGTATCAGTTTTGAACGGGTAATCCCTTCTTTATTACAAGTAAAAGGGATTGCCAAAAGAAATGAAGGGGATTTGGGAGATGCAATAGCCCTGTTGAAAACTGCGGTAGAGACTGAACAAGATAGGCATTCTATGCATCACTGTTCAATGTCATTGGGGAATATTTATTTGAATCTAAATAAGTTGGATGAGGCTGGAAGATGTTTCGCTTTAGCTTTGAATTCTGAAAATCCTCGTACTCTGGCGGGTGCATATCACTATTTGTATCTGTTGGAAAAGAAACAGAAAAAGTATGCAATGGCTCTCTATTTCAAAGAAAAGTCTGATTCGTTGTTAGTCATTGAACGGGATGCTAAACAAACATCTCAAATTTTGACTTTGCAACGTAAATATGAAAGAGGAAAACTTCTTTTAGAAAAGCAACAGGTTGAACGTGAAAAGCAAATACAGCTTTATTTTTGGATAGCAGTAGTCTTGTTTATTATACTGCTATGCATTGTTTTGTATTTTCTTTTGAGAAAGAGATATGAAGGACTGTTCCGGAAGAATATGCAAATAATAGAAGAAAATGAGTGCATGATTAAACGATATGTTTATGAACTTGATGTGTTGAAACAAAGGGCAGGTGAGATGGCAGAAACAAATAGAGAGAAGATTGCTAAATTGAACCAAAAGATTTTGCTATTGGAGAGTGAGAATAAAAAAATAAGTGAAAATGTATGTGTAAATGGCGTTTATCTCTTGGAACAATTGAAGAAGGAAAAGCTGATTGTGAAGAATATGACCAACCAGGAGAAAGAACAACTCCTTGAATATATAGATTTAATATATGGTAATTTTATTTCTCGGTTAAAGAAAGATTTTAAATTAACTAGTGGCAACTTGATGTTGTTGGCTTTGCTTAAAGTCGGTTTCACTTCCAGTGAATTGATGTTCACTTTTGACTGTGAGATGAATTCCATTTTTACGAAGAAACGGAGGTTGAGGGGAATCTTAAGTTTGGATACAAATGATAAATTGGAAGAATTTGTAGCTCTTTACTAGAATAATCGCTTGATTTTCGTCCACTAATTTAGAAATGTTTTTACTGTCATCTTATTGGTGTATAGAGTATTGACTTGTCTTGTGTTGTCCACTCGTATTTTCTCTAAGAAGTGATTGAATGGCTATCTTTGTAACATTCAAAACTAAAGATACTATGAAATCATTTTTTATTTTGTTAAGTTTATACTACTTTCTTGTAGTAAATGTAGTAAGTGCAGATTCAGTTACTTTTCCTTCGAGAGTAGAAATCGTCATGGATGAGGATTTTGATTTACCGGGTGGTCCGGGGAATGCTCATCGTTCTATTCCTTCAGCTACTCCTTTTTTAGCATTTTTGAATGATGACCATTCCATTGATTTGGAATTCTATCAATCGATAGGTGAAGTGGAAATTGCAATTTCTCAGAATGGGAATGTTGTTTACTCCTCTGCTGAGAATATAGACTCTCCTATATTAAGAAAAGTACAGTTACAGCAAGGTTTAGGTGGTGATTTTTTACTTGAGATAAAGGGCGCGGATGGGGCTTATGCATTCGGTAGATTTACTGTTCATTGATTTGATAATGAATATATAACACTATGAAACAAATCTCATTTTGCATCACTTGCATGAACCGGCTTATTATCGACGAAGTCATAGTGGGAATATGGTTTTTAGGTTAGCGAGTCGGTATGTAATCTGGATGCAGATAATTATCTGGGGAAAGGCTTTGCAGAGTTCGTGATGAAGAAGTTTGAGAATGAAGAAAATATATTCTATATCAGTACTCTTTGTAAACGTGATGTTTTTGGACGAATATGTTTGAAGAAGCGAGGCTTTATTGCAATGAAAGGTTATAATGAGGCTTTGGTAGGCTATGGATTTGAGGATGCAGAATTTTATGATGGTCTGGAGTCGTAATCAGGATATGAAGTCGGGTGAAACTTGTTCGTTTTTAGCTAAAGAAAAGATTGTATAACGCTTCTTTTTAGTAAGAAGCATAATAATTATTTATGTATGAAAAAAAAGATTGTAGTGTATGTCTTGATGGCTTTTATAGCTCTATTTTTAATATTTAGATTCGTGTCTATATCAAATAACATAAGTCTGCAAAGAGGAATTGTTAGAAGTGTATCTGCTACAGAGCATAATGATATTGTAATAGAGTTGGAGAATGATTCTTTTTATTATATAAATAGAGGTATGGAAAGTGAAATAAATTATGAATGGTTTCAGAATTATTTGCCAGGCCATGAAATAGAGTTGTATATTCAAAATGAACATTTATTTGGGTCAAATAGTAATCGTATTGTTGAAGTAAGCATAAATGATTCTGGCATATATAAGAAGTGATTTATATTTATTCGCAAGAAAACAGTTGTATGCCAAGAAGGTGATAACTTGTTTGATAAAGAGAACAATCAGCATATTCAAATTCGGGGAGTTAGTTCGGATGGATGTTTTTTTGCTTTATTACAACCGGATGAACTTAGCGATGATAATCAACAGAGAATGGGAGTTGAAGAAGAAGGTAACCCCATAATAGCTGTTCTTTATTAAGAAGTTGATATAAAGATGAAACTGTTTTCCCATGAAGTGTGAAAAATATATCTATGAATAGTTCGTAATTCATTTGTTTTTAGTATGTTTGTGCTATTCGTATATATAGTATGAAATACTAAGGAAGAGAATGTTCTTAATGAAAGTATGAAAAGAAGAGTTAAAGCATTGACTGTTGTTTTGGCAATATGTCTTATAACTGTTTTTATTCGATGTCAGTCGAATGAAACTCCTATTCAGCAACTTGTAGTTGTTGTGAATGGGGATTCTATTGAGATGGTTTTTGTGAAAGGAGGTACATTTATGATGGGATGTACAGATGAGCAGGGATGTGACTGTGAGGATAACGAGAAACCAGCACGTAAGGAGTCGGTATCTGATTTTTACATAGGAAAATATGAAGTTACTCAAAGGCTGTGGAGGGCGGTTATGGATACTGATTCCATTTTGCCGTTTAATGGGGGATGCGAAGATTGCCCGATGGAAAATGTAAGCTGGAAAAATGCGCAGGAGTTTATCGGTAGATTAAATGCTATGACCGGTAAAACATTTCGTCTTCCGACTGAGGCCGAATGGGAATACGCAGCGCGTGGTGGACACAAAAGTAAGCACTATAAATACAGTGGCAGCAATCAGGTAAGTGAGGTGGCTTGGTATGTTGGGAATTCCTCTGGCGGACAATATGGAGAAGCTGGAACTACCCGTCCGGTAGGTCTGAAAAAAAGCAATGAATTGGGATTGTATGATATGAGTGGCAATGTTTGGGAGTGGTGCGGTGATTTGTACACTAAAGAATACAAGCAAGGTGGTAAGTCTATCCATCCGGGATGGCCTTTTGAGGGTACTTATCTTTTTTTCCGCCGAATATTGCGAGGTGGAAGTTGGGGAGGAACAGCAAAGGGGTGTCGGGTGTCGTACATTGATTACGACATTGAGAATTATAGTGACGAGTATGGAGGTTTTCGCCTTGTGATGGAGCCGGAATCGATTAAATAATGTAATTAATGATGATAAGTGATATTTTACTACTTTCAGAGTAATGAATAGAAATGGTATGAGATATATGTGGAAATTCTTTTTATTATTGATGTTGGTTGTAACTTCGTGTTCCGAAAAGCAGATTGATGGCAATGTAATTAATGTTGCGGAAGCAATGAGTAGATTGTCAGAAGGACAATCTGTACAAAATTTGTTTTCCAGCATAAGTTATATTCCTTTGGAGACTAATGAGCAGGCTATTATAGGAAAATATCCGGAGTGCATAATTATGGATAGTGCGATATTGGTATCTTCTGTCCATCAGAATCTGAAGCTTTTTGACCGTACTAACGGGAAGTATATTCGGGATATTGGACACGTAGGTACTGATCCGGAAGGATATGCAAAGGATTCATGGGGGAAAGTGAGCTTTTGGGCTGATACGGTTCGGAGAACCGTTTATCTATTGGGATGGAATAATGATTTCCTACTATATGGATTTGATGGGAAATATAAGGATAGAATTCGATTGCAAGATACAGTCAATTGTATTCTGTCCCAAAATTACTATTTGATGGATGCGGACAGAATTTGGGGACATAATAAAATGAAACTCTCTCCGGAGACGCCATCAGTCTTTTATATGGATAGAAATACGATGTCATTGACCGGTATTGCTACATGGAATTCAGCCCTGCTTCCCATGGATGAGGTTTTGTCGGTTTCAAATTTGTTGGGGGGCAATGTTGCTTATGGAGGTGACTTGGCAATGGCAGAATTTGTTGGTGACCGGAAATATTATACGGCAATCAATAGCCCTTCGTTATGGAAATCTAAGGATGCCATCCGAGTGAAACAAGCTTTTAATGATACTATCTATACTATTTCAGAGCAGGGACTTACTCCATATCTGGTTTTTGAACTGGGTGAGTGGCACTGGAATGAGCAGCAGCAATTGGATGTAGAAGGATGTGATAAAAAAATAGCCATAGACTATATTCTGGAGAATGCAGAGTACATCTATTTCCATTTTCATACAAGCTTATATTTAGAAGAAAGTCAGTCATATTGTGGATTTTACCATAAGGAAAAGAAAACTGTTGTTTGCCAAAAGGGTGATAGCTTATTTGATAAAATGAATAATCAGCATATCCAAATCAGGGGAGTCACTTCGGATGGACATTTTTTTGCTTTGTTACAACCGGATGAACTCAGTGATGATAATCAACGGAGAATGGGAGTAGAAGAGGAAGGTAACCCTATTATGGTCATGCTTTATTAAGTACTTATTCCGTCGTCTTCCCCCTTGCATCCAAATACCCTCTTTTAAACATATCCACGAACAGAAAGAATAGTGACAAGAGCAGTGGCCCGAAGATGACACCCATGAATCCGAAAAGGGACAAGCCGATTACAACTCCGAAGACAGTGATAAGCGGATGAATGTCTGCCATTTTCTTCTGGATGATGAAGCGTATCAGGTTGTCGAGCTGTGAAATGACTGCACCGCCATAGATGGCCAGCCCGATAGCTTGAACCCAGTTGCCTATCAATGCCATGTAGACAGCTATCGGAAACCATACCAGCGCTGTTCCTACCATTGGGATGATGCTGGCGAAGCAGGTCAGGAAACCGGCGAACAAGATGTTGGGAGCACCGAAAATCCAGTAGCCTATCATGGCTACTCCTCCTTGTATGACGGCGAGTAAGGGGATGCCGATGGCATTGGAGCGGACAATCATGTTGATTTCGTGGATGACGTTTTGTGTATTGTCATCATTGAACGGCAGTAGGTCGTTGACGTACTGTTCCATCTTTTTGCCCCCTATCAGCATGAAGTAGAGTACAAAGACCAGTACGAAGATGTTGACGGCAAAACTGCTGATACCTCCCATGATGGCTTGCCCGATGCGGGGAAGAATTGAAATGACGTATGCCACCGTGTCTTTCCCCAAGATATAGTAGCCGGTTTTGGCTTTAATGATGTTGGCCGCTTCTTCGAAAGGAGCTATAATGGCTTGCGGGTCCAGATTGATGTTTTGAAGATTGACCACAGCCAGCCATACCACCAGCCCAAGCGGAACCAGAAAGCAGAGAATTGCCTCTGTCGTAATGAGGGTGGCAGCTATGCTGCGCTTCATTTTCCGCTTGTCGGAAAGATACATCATCTGCTTTCTCACCAGGATATAGATAGTCAAGGCTCCCAGCAGACCGCCCATGAATGGGGCTATTTGTCTGAAAAGAATGATTCCCAGCCCGATAATGATAGCTATCAGCGAATATTTCCAATATTGCTCTTTTGTGCTCATGAGATTCAATGTTTTAATTAAAAACATTGAAGTGGCAGAAAAGGTTTGTTGGTAAGATGCTTAAAAGTCAGATTTTATCCTTCGTCCAGCCAGCCTAACCCCTGGCGTATGATTTCCGGCTCCCCATTGGTGCAATCCACTACGGTAGAGCCTTCCGTACCGCCGATACCGCCGTCTATGACCAAATCGACAATATCACCGAATTTCTCGTCAATCAGTTCCGGGTCTGTGCAGTATTCAATGTCCTCATTGTCCTCATGCGGCAATGTAGTTGTCATGATGGGAGCATCCAGCAGGCGGGCTATTTCCTGAATGATGGAATTGTCCGGCATACGGATGCCGACCTCCTTACGGTTACGGAATATCTTGGGCAGGCGGGTGGTGCCGTTCAGAATGAAGGTGAAAGCTCCGGGCAGATTACGCTTCATCAACTTGAAGGTGCTGTTGTCCACTTTGGCGTATTCGCTGACCTTGCTCAAGTCGTAGCAGATGATGGAAAGATTGTTCTTCTTGGGGTCGATATTTTTAAGACGGCAGATACGTTCGATGGCTCGTTCCTTCAGTCCGTGGCAGCCGATGGCATACATGGTGTCGGTAGGGTAGATAAGGATACCACCGTCATTCAGTAGGTCGACCACCTGCTGCAGGTCGGCGGGATTGTTATTTTTTTCATAAAGTTTCAGAAGCATGGCAGAAATGGATTTGAGTTTTATATTACATGCAAAAATAGATAATAATCGGCTTATAAACAAGCAATTCACCTTTTTAGCATCTCTTTCTCCAGTTTCTTTATCTTCTTCCAGGCCTCTTTGAATTTGGGACAGAGGGTGACGGCTTTCTCATAGTTTTTCATGGCCGCCTCCTTCATGTCATGCTTCAGGCATTCGTCACCCATAAGGATGTATTCGCGGGCATACTTCACGAGGGCTTTCTCTTTCTCCAATGCTGCTTGTTTCAGTGCACGGTTTTCCTCTTTCAGACGGTTGATGATGTTCAGCTTCCGGCGGATGAGGCGCTGCACGTTGGGCTTCTCGATGTCGTAGCGGGAATGGATGGCTTTGAAAAACTCATCCAGGAAAGTGCCGAAGTCCCCTTTGTCGAAGGCTTTGGCGGCGGCAACGTATTGAAGGTCTGCCTGTGCTTGCTTCAAGGCACGGTCGATGGCGGTGCGGTTGTTGAAGCGTTCGGAGAAGCTGACAATCTCCGGACGCACGAATACATCGGCACGGCTGATGGGCTTTTTCAGCTGGATGCCTTCCAACGAGGTGCAACGGCTGAGGGCTACGTATGCCTGCCCACCGGCAAACACGCCGCCGGTAAAGTCGATGACTACCCGGCTGAAGGTCAGCCCTTGGCTCTTGTGGACGGTGATGGCCCATGCCAGGCGCACGGGATATTGTGTAAAGGTTCCCAGTTCTTCCTCTTCAATCTGTTTCTTTTCTTCGTTGTATTTGTAGCGGATGTTTCGCCACGACTCTCGTTTGACGTCACATTCCTTGCCGTCGTCGGTGATGACGTAGAGGGTCTCTTCAATAGGGTCGAAGCCGCTGATGACGCCGATGGTGCCGTTCACCCAGCGGCGGTCGAAGTCATTCTTGATGAAGATGATTTGTGCGCCCGGTTTCAGTACCAGTTCCTGCGAGGTGGGGAGGCTGCTTTCGGGAAAGTCTCCCATGATTTCGCCGTAGAAGGTGACCGGGTCACCGGGAAGTTCCGCCAGTTTCTTGTCGTTGATGTAGTCCACATTGTCACGGCGGGTGGCGAGGGTGATGTACATGTCGGCTTCCGATTGCTCTATTTGGGTGCCATAGCGGGTGTTGAGCAGCTGAAGTTCGGTAGAGCCGACGGTATTGTTGCGGATGTGGTCCAGCACATGGATGAACTTGCTGTCTGTTTGACGGTATACTTTCTGCAGTTCGATGGAGACAAGGTCTATCTGGCCGAATACCCTGGCAGAGAAGAAATAAGGGGTAGGGTAGAATCGGTTCAGTATCTCCCGTTCATCTCCTTTGACGACGGGTTCCAACTGGAACACATCGCCCACCAATAGTATCTGTTTGCCGCCGAAGGGTTCGCGCAGGTTGCGGGAATAGACGCGCAGGATGCGGTCTACGGCGTCGATGATGTCGGCGCGTACCATGGAAATCTCGTCGATGATGACCAGTTCCAGTTCTTCTAGTAGTTTGCGGTGGGGTTTGGTGTATTTGAAAAATTCGTGGATGCGTCCCCGTTGAAGGCTGAAGTTCGGGTCATCGGGCAGCAGGGGGTAGAAAGGCAGTTTGAAGAAGCTGTGCAGGGTACTGCCTCCGGCATTGATGGCGGCTATGCCGGTAGGGGCAAGCACTACATGCTTTTTCTTCGTATTCGCGCAGATATATTTCAGGAAGGTCGATTTGCCCGTACCTGCTTTGCCCGTCAGGAATACGGACTGACGGGTATACTGGATGAGGTTCAAGGCGTCTTGAAACTCTTTGTTTTGGGTATCGGGAACGAAGCTCAAAAGATTTCAGATTTATGATGGATTCCCGACTATGCCGAAATATTTCAGGGCGTTGGCGATACCGTCTTCATCAACAGAAGTGGTTGTGTAGTTACTGGCAGCTTTCACGTCATCATTGGCATTGCCCATGGCTACACCGATACCGGCATGGCGCAACATGCTGATGTCATTTCCTCCGTCGCCGAAGGCCATGGTTTCTTCCAGCTTGATGCCGAAGTGGCGGATAATCTGGTCGATACCGTTCTGCTTGGTGTTTCCTTTGGCTGTCACGTCTACGAAGGCGGGATGCCAGCGGCCCATCTCGCAGTGGGGGACGGCGGGCAGGATGATTGCTTCTTCCTCGGCGTTGATAAAGGGAGTCAGCTGGAAGAAGGCTTTGTCGGCATGGCTGTCGGTATAGGGCTTTGCTTCGATGGGGTCCACTTTGAGTTGGCGGTGGAAGATTTCCTCCACTACTTCGCCGGGCTGGTTCACGCAGATGTCGTGCTCTCCCACCAGGATGCATGGGATGTTGCGTTCGTGGCAGAAAGCTGTCAAGGCATCCACTTCCGCTGTCGGTATGGGGCTTTTGTAGATAACGGTGTCTTCTACAAAGCAATAGGCGCCGTTCATCGTGATGTAGCCGTCTATCAGATTCCGTTCCTGCAAGGCAGACAAGTTGTTGATGATGACGCGTGGACGTCCGGTAGAAATGAAGATATGTATGCCTTTGGCTTTGGCGGCAGTCAACGCTTCAATAGTGGAAACGGGAATTTCGTGGGTCTTGAAGCTGACCAAGGTTCCGTCGATGTCAAAAAACAGAGCTTTTATCATAAGGGGTTCTTTTATCTTGTGCGCGAAATTACTTAAAAAAGCGAAGATATTTCGTACTTTTGTGCACAAATAAATGATAAATAACAAATGAAGAAACATTCTTTGAAAGATTGGATGATAGCGGTGCGTCCGTGGTCATTCCCCGCCTCTTCGATGCCGGTGGTGGTGACGTTGGCATATCTGTATTGGATGCGGCAGGACATAAACTGGGTGAACGGTATCTGGGCATTGTTGAACATCATTGTGTTTCACGCTGCCGGGAATACCTGGAGTGATTATTTTGACTATAAGCATAAGGTCGATGCAAGGGATACCTTTGGCGCCAAGACACTGACTGATGGGATGTTTACCCCGCGTGAGATATACCGCTTGTCGATGGCATTGCTGGCAGTTGCCCTTGTTGCGGGTATCGGCTTGTTGTGGCGTACCGGCTTGCCGCTGTTGTATATAGGTATAGGCGGTGCAGCTTGCTCGTTGCTTTATCCACCGCTCAAGTATCGTGCGTTGGGCGATGTCGTCATCTTTTTGGCGTATGCCTTGCTGCCGACGTTGGGCACCTGCTATGTGGCTACGGGAGTAGTTGACTGGAATGTCTTGTGGATAGCTCTGCCGGTGGGACTGATTACGGTGGCCATTCTGCATGCCAATAATACACGGGATATGCGTACCGATGCCCGTGCCGAGATTCAGACACTGGCCATGAAGCTGGGAGGAAAGGCGTCGATGTACGTTTATTGTGCTGAAGTCCTTTTCCCTTTTGGCTGGATAGCCGGCTTGATAGCTGCGGGAACTCTTCCTCTATGGACCCTGCTGGTGATGCCGGCACTGGTTCCTGCCATAGGCAATGTACGGGTGGTGTCCCGTTTTCCCGGAAAGGGAGAAAGTGCCATAGCCGGTCTGGATGAGATGACGGCAAAACTCCAGTTGTTGTTCAGTCTGCTGTTCACGTTGTCGTTCGTTGTAGCCGGTTTGCTATCATGAAGAAGCTGATTTTTACCATTCTGCTGGCTGCCGTGCTGTGGACGGTCATGTTTTCGCCTTGGACGGCTCCTTTCGTGAATTTCTGGTGGATGATGACCGGTTCTGCGTTCACGCTGTCCGTGTTTGCCACCTTGTTCAATCCCGGCTGGTGGCGGGAGGTGAAGTGGAGCTTGCCGAATGTCTTGCTGGGAATTGGCATTGCTGTTGCTTTGTGGGGCGTTTTCTGGTTGGGAGACAAGGTGTCATCTTGGATGTTCGATTTTGCCCGTCCGCAGGTGGACTCCATTTATGGGATGAAAGAGGGAGAGTCTCCTTGGCTGTTGGCGGCATTGCTACTGTTGCTGATAGGGCCGGCGGAAGAGATTTTCTGGCGCGGCTATGTGCAACGCACGCTTTCCAAACGCTGGAATCCGAATGCGGGTTTTGTGGTGGCTACTTTGATTTATGCACTGGTGCATGCCGGTTCCTGCAACTTCATGCTGGTCATGGCGGCTCTGGTGGTGGGGGCGGCATGGGGGGCGCTTTACCGTTTCTTTCCGAACCGCTTTGCCGCTATTATCTTGTCTCATGCAGTGTGGGATGTGGCGGTATTTATATTTTTCCCGATATGATTATTGTTTACAAAAATAAGGTGGCGGTAATGGGTCGTATAAAAACAAGACAAATTGATGCGTTGAATTATAAAAAAGCAAGCATATGACTTACAATTTTGATGAAGTAATAGAGCGCCGTGGTACCGACTCCGTGAAATGGGACGGTGTGAAGAGTGTATGGGGACGCGATGACCTCCTCCCCATGTGGGTGGCGGATATGGATTTCCGCACGCCCCCGTTTGTGATGGAAGCCTTGCGGAAGCGTCTTGAACATGAAGTGCTGGGCTATACGTCTGCGTGTGAGGAATGGTATACTTCCATTTGTAGCTGGCTCAGTCGTCGCCACGGTTGGGACGTCACTCGCGAGATGCTGACTTTTGTACCCGGCATTGTCCGCGGTCAAGCCTTCGCATTGCAATGCTTCACCAATCCCGGCGACCGGGTAATGGTGATGACTCCCGTTTATCATCCCTTCTTCCTGGTGACGCAACGCATGAAGCGCGAAGTGGTTTACTCTCCGCTCGACCTGAAAGACGGACAGTATCAGATTGACTTTGAGCGTTTCCGTAAGGATATACAAGGATGCAAAGTATTGATTCTCTGCAATCCCCATAACCCGGGCGGGCGTGTATGGACGGTGGACGAATTACGCCGGATTGCTGATATTTGTACGGAAAGCCATACGTTTGTCATCTCCGATGAAATTCATGCCGACTTGACTCTGCCACCTTACAAACACCATCCTTTTGCTACTGTTTCGGGGGCTGCCGCGCAGAATTCCCTCACCTTCATGGCACCCAGCAAAACATTCAATATGCCGGGATTGGGAAGTTCGTACGCCATTATCCTCAATGAGGACATCCGCCACCGTTTTCAGGAGTTCATGGAAGCGGGCGAGTTCAGCGAAGGGCACATGTTGGCCTATATCGGTGCGGCTGCTGCCTATATGCATGGTGAGGAATGGTTGGAACAGCTGCTGGACTATATAAAGGGCAATATCGATTTCACGGAGAACTACCTGCGCGAGCATATTCCGGGCATCGGCATGATACGTCCGCAAGCTTCTTACCTGATTTATCTGGACTGCCGGGGATTGGGGCTGACTCAGGAGGAACTGGTGAGATTATTTGTAGACCAGGCACACCTGGCGCTGAATGACGGTACCATGTTCGGTGAACCGGGCAAGGGATTTATGCGGCTGAATATCGGCTGCCCGCGTTCGGTGTTGGAGCAGGCGCTGAAGCAACTGGAAACTGCGGTTGCAGACAAATGATAGAAAAAACTATATCTCCTATATTATGAATAGATTACCTTTCCTTGGACTATTGTTTGCGTTGCTGTGCCTTGTTGCCTGCCGGCAGATGAATGAGGCACATCTGTTACATCTGGCAGAAAAGCAGGTGAATATGAATGTGGATAGCGTGTATGCCTTGCTGGTACAGATAGAGAGGCCATCGCAACTTTCGGATGAGGAGAGGCTGTTGTATGGATGGCTGAATGCTTATGTGCACTATAAGCGGCACAACTCGATGGCGGAAGATTCCTTGATATTGCCTGCTTCCGATTATTACGTCTTCCGCAACGACACGGCGAAGAATCTGTTTTCCTATCAGTTGAAAGCCTGGTACTGGTATTGGCTGAAAGAGCACGAACGGTGTATAGCTGCCATTGACAGCGGCGTAGCTTTGGCCAAGGCGCTGCAGGACACGGGAAGAATGGCTGATATGCTGATTGATAAGGCATACTGGTATGTGTATGTCTGGAAAGATTATGAGAAAGCGATAGAAACTTTCCGTACCGCCATAGCTTTGGACGCAAGAGCCGGAAGCTTCTTCTCTATGGGAATTGCCATGGGGCTGAACAAGAATGATTCTGCATCCTATTACATGGAGCGCAGCATAGAACTGGCAGTGGAGGCAGAAGATACCAGTAAGATAGTGCATTATTTGCGTAACTATGCCCAGATGCAGGCTTACTCTTTTGATGAACCTTCCGGTGCAATAGCTACTATTCGTCGTATGGAGCAGTATGTCATCGACCCGGTGCAGCTGCGTATGGGAGATCTGGTGAAAGTGGAAGTGTTCTTGAAAGAAGGGCTGCTTGATTCGGCGGAATACTATTTGAATAAGGAGAGGAAACGTGGCGAGGGCCGGAACCGGTTTCTGACGGAAGAGAATATGGTGGCGGTATATAGGGCATTGATAGATTATACACGTCACCGTACGTTTGATGTGCTGGACGTGGCGCGCTATAATGATTCTGTAGCCAATGCTCTTACTGCGTTGCAGAGTACCGTCCGGCGTAAGGACGAGTCAAAGGAGACGCTTTCGCAAGCCAACTTGATTCTGACGGTGGAACGGAAGCAGGCACAACTGAATTTGTTGCTGGCACTGTTGGTACTGGTGCTTGCAGGTGGCGGTGTGTCCCTTTATATCCGTAACCGGCGTAACCGGTTGATTGAAGCGGAAGAACGGGCGGAAACACTGACCCGGTTGCTGGAAGATGCGATCAGGAACCAGTCGAAAGGGGAAGACGGGCAGTTTTTTCGGAAAATACTGTTGCAGCAATTAGGCATGATACGGCTGGTGGCTAAACAACCTACCTCACAGAATCAGGAGCTGCTTCGCCGCATTTCGGGTATTACCAGCCATGAACTGCCGGTAGAGAGTTTGCTGGTATGGGAGGACTTGTATCCTATCATAGACCGGATTTATGATAACTTCTACACAAAGATGGACAGCTGTTTTGGCGATGTGCTCATTGACAAAGAAAAGCAGCTTTGCTGCCTGCTCTGTGCGGACTTCTCGACGAAGGAGATTAGTGTGGTGACACAACAGAGCATTCCTACCATTTACCAGCGAAAGACGAATATCCGCAAGAAACTGGGGATGGGGGAGAAGGAAGGCATCGTAGAGTTTATAGGCAGCATATAGACCGGAAAAGGCATAATATAGACTTTTGTGAAATTAAAGTGTTGATATGTAGTGATTTGTAGTTTTGGAATATAGACTTTTTATTCCTCGATATAGACCGTTTGAGGCATGTTTTACCCCTACCTTTGTATCAGCGAAATACAAGGTGTGAAATATTGAAATCAAACGCATGATGAAAGAAAAACTACTGAACAACGTTAGAAAAAGAGTGATGGTATGGGTGGCCTTGGCAAGTATGGCAACTCTGCTTCCTGCTCAGACTTACCGGCTTTCCGGTTGTGTGCAGGACGAGAACCGCCAACCGGTAGAGGTGGCGAATGTGCTGCTGAAGCAGGCAAAAGACAGTACCTATATTACCGGTATGCTGACCGACACACAAGGTTGTTTTTCCTTTGACCAGCCACTGGGAGAATACTTGTTGCATATTACCCTTATCGGCAGCGAAGACCTCTACGTTCCCGTTGTGCTGCAAAGAAACAAAAACGTTGGCGAATTGACATTGAAATCTTCTTCCGCCTTGCTGGACGAAGTGACCGTTACGGCCGCGCGTCCCGTTATCAAGCGTCTGGTGGATAGGGTAGTGTTCGATGCACATAATACCATAGCCTCTGCCGGAGGCAGTGCACTCGACCTTCTGCGTGAAGTGCCCGGTCTGCAGGTTGGACAAAACAGTATTGGTATTATAGGTAAAGGGGGTATCAAGGTTTATATCAACGACCGTGAGACGAAGCTGTCGGGAGATGAACTGATAGATTACCTCCGTTCCTATGACGCCTCCCAGATACTGAAGGTGGAGGTGATTACCACGCCTCCGTCCAAGTACGATGCCGCCGGAAATGCAGGCATCATCAATATTCGCTTGAAGTCACGTCCCAAAGATTACGTGGGTGGTACGGCTTCCGCTTCCTACAGCTCTGGTGAAAAGGACAATTACGGATATGGCGGGGTAAGCCTGAACCTCAGCAAGGGGCGCGTGTCATCCTTTCTCAACGGGGGTACTACGCAGGGCAACTATGAGACGCGTGAGAAGAATTACCGCTATTTTCCGCAGAACACCTGGAACAGCCGTGCCGACTACACCAATTACATGAATAGCTTCTACCTTCAGGGAGGTGTGGACGTATCGTTGGAACGGGACTGGACTGTAGGTATGCAGGCCATCTATAATCACAGTGCTCCCAAACCGGGCAACGCCCTTTCATGGACGGAAGTTTACGATGCCTCTACCGCCGTATTGGATTCTTTGCTGTACTCCAACAGTGACAAGGATACCAGTTCCGACCGCCTCAATCTGAATTTTCATACCGATAAGGTCTGGGATGACAAAGGCAAGAAAATGACTTGGGATGTGGATTACCTGCGTGACAACCGGGACGAAAATATGGGCTTTCTCTCGAAAACCCTCCTGCCTGACGGTACGGAGATTCCGGGTACAAACTTCGACTACAACTATCTGCAACATCGCAAGGTGGATGTAGTCTCCTCCGCTCTTGATTTCATCCTTCCTTTTGAAAAGTACAAGATAACGGCAGGTGCCAAGGTCTCCTTTACCAACACTCGCAACGGTATCAATTACGATACGTCGGACCCTACGCTGGTGCAGGATGATTATTTCCGTTACAAGGAGCAAATCTATGCCTTATATGCTGATTATAGCCGTGAATATTCCGAACGTTTTTCCATGCAGTTGGGCTTGCGTATGGAGCACACCCGCACTACCGGTATTTCCGAAGCGAAGGATACGGAGGACAAGCACGACTATACGCGCTTGTTCCCTACTGTCTATCTGCTTTATTCGCCTACAGACGGGCATGCGCTGAACTTCAGTTTCTCCAACCGCATCTCCCGTCCGTCGCAGAATATGGTCAATCCTTTTCCATTCTATCAGAACAAATATACGTATGCCTGCGGACGTGAGGACTTGAAGCCCAGCTACACTTACAATGCAGAACTGGGATATACGTTGAAGAACAACTTCAATGTTTCCGCTTATTATTCTTATTCGGACGATGTATTCTTCCAGGTTGTGGACTTGGATGCCGAAACGAATGTGACTTCTTTCCTTTGGGAGAATTTCATGCAGACGCATGCTTTCGGGCTTAACAATTCGTACACTTTCCGTACCAAATGGCTGCAAGCTTACGCCCAGCATGGAGTGAGCTATCGCCGGACTACCTCCAGCGCTGCCACCACCTCTCCCGAGGAGAAAGGATGGGCTTATGACGCCAGTCTGCGCAACACTTTCTTCTTCAATGAAAAGAAGACTCTTCTGGCCACGTTGTCCGGTTCCTATTCTTCCCGTCAGTATCAGGGCATCTATCTGATGAGCCCCACTTACAGCGTCAGTGCAGGTATGCTTTACCGGTTGTTGGACAATAAGCTCAGCCTCAGCCTGAATGTCAACAATTTGTTTGTCAGCCATTCCAAATTAGAAACCATGTCCAACGGGCTGAAGATAATTGCCGACAATCAGTTTGCCTTTGCCAGTTTCCGTATCGGTGTATCCTATACTTTCGGTGGTGATATACGTAGTAAGGGTCAGCGGAACAGTAACGAGGATATTCAGAGGAGGCTATAATAAGAAGTTTATTGCGTGTTGGCAATTGGAAGAAAATATTTATCTTTGTGATACAAGCGATTGTAACAACGATTAATATAAAACCATGATGAAACAGAAACTTCTTTACCTTTTGCCATTCTTCCTATTGTCGGGATGTGGACAGGCTACTTACAAGAATGCATCTCTGCCGGCAGAAGAGCGTGCCGGACTTTTGCTGAAGGAACTGACGCTCGAAGAGAAGGTGTCCTTGATGATGGACAGCTCCAAACCAGTGGAACGCCTGGGCATCAAGCCCTATAACTGGTGGAATGAAGCGTTGCATGGAGTGGCGCGTGCCGGGCTGGCCACAGTGTTTCCCCAACCGATTGGTATGGCGGCATCCTTCTCGCCGGAGACTGTATACGAGGTATTTACTGCTGTTTCTGATGAGGCCCGTGCCAAGAATGCCTACTATACATCCCAGGAAAGCCATGAACGCTATCAAGGATTGACGATGTGGACGCCTACGGTGAACATCTACCGCGACCCTCGCTGGGGAAGGGGTATAGAGACTTATGGGGAAGACCCTTATCTGACCAGCCGTATGGGTGTGATGGTTGTAAAAGGTTTGCAGGGTACGAACGATGGAAAATATGACAAGCTGCATGCTTGTGCCAAGCACTTTGCCGTACACTCCGGTCCGGAATGGAACCGCCATGAGTTTAATGCGGAAAATATCAAGCCCCGTGATTTGTATGAAACTTATCTTCCTCCTTTCGAGGCTTTGGTGAAAGAAGGAAAAGTGAAGGAGGTGATGTGTGCCTACAACCGTTTTGAGGGCGATCCTTGCTGCGGTAGCGACCGCCTACTGATGCAGATTTTGCGCGATGAGTGGGGATTTGACGGTATTGTCCTTTCGGACTGTGGAGCTATTGCCGATTTTTACAGAGATTATGGTCATAAGACGCATCTTGATGCAGAGTCCGCTTCGGCGGCTGCGGTGTTGAGTGGGACTGACTTGGAATGCGGTTCGAGTTACGAGGCCCTGGTAGAAGCGGTGAAGCAGGGAAAGATTGATGAAAAAGCAGTGGATGTAGCAGTCAAGCGCCTTTTGACGGCCCGCTTTGCCTTGGGTGAAATGGACGAGCCGGAGAAGGTGTCCTGGACCGGCATTCCTTTTTCTGTGGTGGCTTCTGCCGGACACGATTCTCTGGCGCTCGACATGGCGCGCAAGTCAATGACACTGCTTATGAACAAGGATAATACCTTGCCGTTGAAGCGTGGAGGTCTGACTATAGCCGTGATGGGTCCGAATGCCAATGATTCTGTGATGCAATGGGGAAATTATAACGGTATGCCTCCGCACACAGTTACCATTCTGGACGGAATTAGAAAAGCTTTGGGGAGTGATGACCGGCTTATTTATGAACAAGGCTGCGGATGGGTGGAGAGAGCTCAGATACAGAGCGTCTTCAACCGTTGCAAGACTGCCGACGGGAAACCCGGATTCAGTGCACGCTACTGGAATAACGTGACTCGTGACGGTGAGCCAGTCACTACTGCCCAAGTGACCACTCCTTTCCATTTCTGTACATCCGGTGCCACGGTTTTTGCTCCGGGTGTGAACCTTACCGACTTCTCGGCTACCTACAACAGCGTATTCACTCCCGACCAGTCGGGAGAGGTGGTCTTTGACATCTATGCTTATGGCTCAGGGAGATTGCGGATAAATGGGGAGGAAGTGAGAGGATTCTCCAATCAGCACGGTGGGCAGAAGAGTGCTTATACTTTGCAGGTACAAGCAGGAAAAATGTATGACGTTGAATTGGATTTTGAATATTTCCGTAGCGATGCACTGCTGAACTTCGACCTTGGATTTAAGAATGAAGTGGATGTGAGGAAATCTGTGGAGCGTGTAAAGGATGCTGATATCGTGGTCTTTGTGGGAGGAGTCTCTCCGAACCTCGAAGGCGAGGAGATGGGTGTTGAGCTTCCCGGATTCAGAGGAGGTGACCGTACCGATATCGAGTTGCCTGCTGTCCAACGGGAACTGATTGCCGCCTTGCACCGTGCCGGCAAAAAGGTGGTGTTGGTGAACTGTTCGGGTTCTCCCATCGGTCTGGAGCCGGAAACCGGGAGGTGTGGAGCCATTCTGCAGGCATGGTATCCCGGTCAGGCAGGCGGTACGGCTGTAGCCGAAGTATTGTTCGGCGATTACAATCCGGCAGGACGCTTGCCAGTGACCTTCTACCGCAATGTGTCTCAGCTCCCGGATTTTGAGGATTATAACATGACCGGCCGGACTTACCGTTACATGACCCAGGAACCGCTTTTTCCCTTCGGTCATGGATTGAGCTATACCTCTTTCAGCTATGGTGCTGTGGTGCTTGGTTCGGATAATATAAAGTCCGGTGAGAAATTGAGATTGAGTGTCCCCGTAACCAATACCGGCAAATGTGACGGTGAAGAGGTTGTGCAGGTCTATTTGAAGAAAAACGATGATGTAGAAGGACCGAGCAAGGCATTGCGTGCTTTCAAGCGGGTACATATCCCGGCAGGAAAGACGGTCGATGTAGAGTTTGATTTGGGTGATAAAGAGTTGGTGTGGTGGAATCCGCAAAGCAATACCATGTGCGTTTCCGAAGGCAGTTATGAACTGATGGTGGGCGGTAGCTCGCAAACTGCTGATTTGCTGCGCCGGTCTTTTGTCATTCAGCCTTGATACATCACTGACAGAGTCAAAAAAAGTTTTCCGCTTGAGGGTGAGTTATGACCCTCAAGCGGAATTTTTATATACTGGGAATACATGTTCTTAATAATCCTTAATACTATATGTTAACTCCCTTGTTTCTTTGTACTTCTCTAATTTTAATTGATATATTTGTGATATCATTATGATATCAATTAAATTTATAGAATATGGAAACAAAAGAGTGTGGTTTCAGTGGTTTCAAGATGAATGGCTTTCTGGCCTTGTTCCTTCATTTGGTAGTGCTTACGGCGGTGATAATCTTTGGATTTCTCATTTCTGTGCCTACCTTGATCCTTTCGGTGTGTTTGTGTTTGGTATGGTTCATTCTGTTTGCCGGCTATATGGAGCTGGAGCCGAACGAGGCGCGTGCCATGGTGTTCTTTGGCAAATATAAAGGGACGTTCAAGGAGACCGGCTTTTTCTGGGTAAACCCTTTTCTTAATAAGAAGAAGCTTTCGCTTCGTGCACGCAATCTGGATGTGGAGCCGATAAAGGTGAATGATAAGATTGGCAATCCCATACTTATAGGATTGGTATTGGTGTGGAAGTTGAAAGATACTTATAAAGCCATGTTTGAGATTGACTCGCAGACGATGGCTGCATCCACTCCCACAGCAGGCAATGCCAACCAGGTGAGCCTTGGTAATGCGGTGGCCAACCGTATGAATGCGTTCGAGAACTTTGTGAAGATACAGAGTGATGCCGCCCTTCGTCAGGTTGCCGGTCAGTATGCCTATGATGATAATGAGGCTGATACGGAGGAACTGACTCTTCGTTCGGGTGGCGAGGAAATCAATGAACAGTTGGAACAGAAGTTGAACGAGCGTCTGGCTATGGCGGGTATGGAAGTGGTGGAAGCCCGCATCAACTATCTGGCGTATGCACCCGAAATTGCCGCTGTGATGCTGCGTCGCCAGCAAGCATCCGCCATCATTACGGCACGCGAGAAGATTGTGGAAGGGGCAGTCTCTATGGTAAAAATGGCGCTCCATAAACTTTCTGAAGAAGGAATTGTTGAACTGGACGAAGACAAGAAAGCAGCAATGGTCAGCAATCTGTTGGTAGTGCTTTGTGCGGATGAGGCTGCACAACCGGTAGTCAATACGGGAACGTTGAACCATTGATAAAGGATACGGATGAAAGAGATGGGGGTTATAGGACGGTGGGCTCTTATACTGCTCTTGCTGGGCAATGTATATGGGGGCTTTGCACAAGATGCGAATACTGCGCGCGCGCAGCACATTTATGAATTGTTTGTGGCAGGGCAAGGTGACAGCATCCATGCGGCATTGAACCGGGAGTTGCAGGAGAAACTGGCTCCGGCACTCTTCAATGATTCTTTCCGGCAAGCAGAGAAAATGTTTGGTAAATCCATATCAAAAGGAGAATGGAAGACCGATTCTGCCCAGGGAATTACTATCTATTATTCCGATGTGGAATTTGAACGTTATAATCTCCGCTTTCTAGTGGCTTTTGATGCTGACGGGGCACTGAATACAATCCGGCTAGTCCCTGCACCTGCTGTTAGCACTGCCCAACCGGTAGCCTATGATAAGACAAAAATGGATGAAAGGGATATTACGCTGGGAGCCGACGGCTACAAGCTTCCCGGAACGTTGACTTTGCCCAAGCGGGCAGTCGGTTCGGATGTATGCAGGGTTCCTTGTGTTATTCTGGTACATGGTTCCGGTCCTCACGACCGTGACGAGACGATAGGTCCCAACAAGCCTTTCCGTGACCTGGCCTGGGGATTGGCGGAACGCGGCATTGCCGTCGTCCGCTATGAAAAACGGACAAAAGCATATGGTGCGGCTTGCGTTCCTGCCGGTCGCGAACTCGATTATGATACTGAGGCCGTGGACGATGCCGTTGCCATAGTGGAGCAGGTAAGGGCTTTGCCCGAGCTGGCTTCTGACAGTGTGTATGTGTTGGGGCACAGCCTGGGAGGTACATTGGCTCCCCGTATTGCCGGGCGTTCGAAAGGTTTGGCAGGTATCATTATCCTTGCCGGACTGGCAAGACCGCTTGAAGATGCTCTTGAGGAACAGTTTTATTATACCTCTTCTTTGACGGATTCTTCAGTCAATGTAAAGGTTCAACTTGATGAGCTGAAACAACAGTTGGCTAATGTCAAAAAGCTTGGTACGGAAGAGTTTGATGAAACGATTTCCTTGCCATTGGGGCAGCCCCGCTCATATTGGCTGTTTGCCAATGCTTACAAACCGGTGGAGGTTGCCGCTAAACTAAAGCTGCCCATATTTGTTCTTCAAGGGGAGAGAGATTATCAAGTGACTATGGAAGACTTCGGTTTATGGCGTTCCGGCCTGTTGTATTGTAAGAATGCATATTTCAAATCTTATCCGAAATTGAATCACTTGTTGCAGGAAGGCAGCGGCAAGGCGACTCCGTTTGAGTATAACCATGCTTCGCCCGTCCCGGCATACGTTATGGATGACATTGCCTCCTTCGTGCGGTGCAAGCAGAATACTCTTTGATTGGTACTTGGTTATATCAAAGTAACTTCAATCGTAAATCGTTAAATAGTAAATAAATAGTGGCTAAAAAAGAAACTTCAACCAAAAGCTTTGTCCTCCGTGTGGATGCTGCAACGATGGATGCCATTGAAAAATGGGCAGCCGACGAGTTCCGTAGTACCAATGGACAGCTTCAGTGGATTATCGCTGAAGCATTGCGGAAGAGTGGGCGGATGAAGAAGTCCAAGAATCCTCCTCCGTCTGAAGAGAAAGCAGAGGAGGATTAGTAATAACAGATTCTAAATTGCAGATAGTATGATTAATCTTGGTCCTTATTCCGGCAAGAATTGCCCTGATGTCCGTTTTCAACCCACTGTGATTGACCGTATTCTGGAAGGTACGGCCCTGCTTGTCGTGCTCGTTACGTGGATTAGCATTTACTGGCTGTATGCCCAAAGAGGAGGTGCTCTGCTGTCCGCCGTCTGGGTGATGGGTGGCTGTTCCATTTTCTGTTTCCTCTTGATGGGAGGATTGGCGTATCTTCCCGTCCGTTTCATCAATTTCCCTATTCGGGTCACCGAGCGCAATGCGGCTGTTCAATATTTGTTTGCCATACGCCTTACCCGGGTGATGAACATCATTCTGCTGTTGGTGCTTTTGGGCAGTGTTTGGGGCTTGTATTATGCATTCGGCAAACTCCTGCTCCTCGTCTCGTTTGTTTTGTTGGGGGTGGCATTTATAGGATACTATATACTGGCGTTTAAATATAAGTAGCTTTACAGTCTGTTTAATAGCCCTTTTTATCATTTATCCTCCTTTTTCATCTTTATTTGTTGCTATAAATCTGCCATTACCTACTAATGGTTACTCTTTCTCTTCTTTTCGCAATTTTTAGGTATTGTTCTCCTTTTTAACTACCTCTACCTTTGCCCCAACAAAATTTAAGATAAAAGATGAGAAAATTAACGGGCTTATTCGTTTTATGTTTCTTGCTTTCTGCTAATGCTTTGCAGGCTGCTGAACCTGAAAAAGTTACTTCTGCAGCAGAGAGTACGGAAATTTCAACAGACAAAGAGAAAAAGGAAAAAGTAGCGAATGATGGCGACAACTACAAGAAATTCCGTTTCGGTGGATACGGAGAAATGGTTGCAAGTTTTAAGGATTATGGTATTAACCGTTTCTATGGTGCGCCTGAAGGCAATCCGGACAAACATAGGAATACAATTTCTATACCCCGTTTCGTGTTGGCTCTGGATTACAAGTTCAATTCCAAATGGATACTCGGTGCTGAAATCGAGTTTGAATCCGGTGGTACGGGTACTGCTTATGAACTTGAGAATACGGAAAACGGTGAGTATGAAACGGAGGTGGAAAAGGGTGGCGAAGTGGCTATCGAGCAATTCCACATTACCCGTTTAATTGTTCCACAATTCAACATACGTGCCGGTCACGTCATTGTCCCGGTAGGATTGACCAACGCCCATCATGAACCAATCAATTTCTTTGGAACTTATCGGCCGGAAGGAGAGACAACCATCCTTCCTTCTACGTGGCATGAAAACGGACTCGAGTTTTTTGGTTCTTTTGGAAAAGGATATGCCAGCTTTGATTATCAGGCCATGATAGTGGCCGGTCTGAATGCCAATGGTTTTGACCGTAACACCTGGATAGCAAGTGGCAAACAAGGCATCTTTGAAGAAGACAACTTTACTTCACCGGGCTATGTGGCTCGTCTGGACTATAAGGGGATTCCGGGGTTGCGTATAGGCGCTTCGTTCTATTACTGCGCTGATGCCGGTTCCAATTCTGACAAAGCGGATACTTATTCGTCTACCGGTAAGATTCCGGTAAGAATCTACACGGCAGATGCCCAATACCGTAATAAATATGTGATTGCCCGTGCCAATATGGTATACGGAAATCTGGGTAATTCAGCGAAGCTTAGTGAGGCAAATACCAAATTGTCGAATAAATCTCCTTACAGCCGTATAACCCCCATTGCAAAGAATGTAGTCAGTTATGCAGCCGAGGCCGGTTTGAATATCAGCGCTTTCTTCAAAGGGAACAAGAAAGTTCCGGTTATCTACCCCTTTGCACGTTATGAATATTACAATCCGCAAGAAAAGGGAGAGGCCAGCCAGATAATGGAGAAACGTTGTCAGGTAAGCATGTGGACTGCCGGATTGAATTGGTATGCCTTGCCTAATCTGGTGGTAAAGGCTGATTACACTACCCGCCAAATCGGAACAAACAAGGTTTTTGGAACTGGCAAGTATAACAGTGAAAATGAGTTTTCGATCGGTATTGCCTATATCGGTTGGTTTGTCAAGAAGTAGATGAATAGTAATCAATTAATTTTATACAGATGAAGAAAAATTTCTTTTATGCGACAGCTTTGGCATTAGGGCTGGCATTTACGGCTACTGCTTGTAGCGATGATGATGACAACAGTACAGTTAATCCTGCTGACATTGAGTACAATTCGGAGAATGCGGCAAGTTGGCACAACTACATGAGAAATGTGGCGGCTTTGTTGAAGACAGATGCCACCAATCTTTATGATTCTTGGAATACGAGTTATAAGGGTGGGGCAAGTTTTGCAACTTCCTTCAAGGCTCATAATGGTGCCTATAACTTTTCAAGTGCCTGGAACTGTATAGAGCAGGTTATCGACGGTTGTGTTGAAATCTCCAATGAGGTAGGTGAGACGAAGATTGGTGATCCATATAATAAATATATGGCAAACAATGTTACGGAGGCCCTCTATGCTGTTGAGTCATGGTATAGCTGGCATTCCCGTGATGATTATACCAATAATATTTACTCAATCCGCAATGCCTATTACGGCTCTTTGGACGGTAAGGTGAGCGACAAGTCAATTTCAAAATTGGTGGCTGGAGCCAATGCGGAGTTGGATACGAAAGTGTCGGCAGCTATCACTACGGCAGCATCGGCTATTCAGGCTATTCCCCAACCTTTCCGTAATAATATCAACAGTCAGGAAACGGTAGCGGCTATCAAGGCTTGTGAAGAACTGGAAAGTGTATTGGATAAGGAGTTGAAACCTTATATCAGGGACAATAGCACCATTAACAGCAATGAAGCACTTGACCCGATTGTTGAAAACTATGTCGATGTTGTGGTCCTGCCTACCTATAAGGATTTGAAGGAGAAGAATAGTACGCTGTATGACGCTGTGGTGGCTCTTGCCAACAATCCCTCTAACAGTGCTTTTGAGACGGCATGCAATGCTTGGATAACAGCCCGTGAACCTTGGGAGGAAAGTGAGGCGTTCCTGTTCGGTCCGGTGGATGAGCTGGGACTTGACCCGAATATGGATAGTTGGCCTTTGGACCAGAATGCCATTGTCCAGATTCTGAATTCCCAGAAATGGAGCGATTTGGAATGGGTCGAGGGTGATGATGATGCAAAAGTTGAATCTGCCCAAAATGTACGTGGATTCCATACTTTAGAATTCCTGCTTTTCAAGGATGGCAAGCCTCGTACAGTTAAATAAGAATTATTTATAAACAATACTCAAGAAGTAAAGGGGAGGATTTGGAGAATCCTGCCTTTACTTCTTTGGCATGTTTGGATATGCCATTTTTAAAAGTAGATAAAGATGATGAATCGTTTAATGAGATATTCATGTCTTCTCCTTTGTTTGTCGGCAGGTCTGACTGCTTGTGATGATGATGGGATTGACGTGTTGGATATAGAGATTCCTGAAGGATACGCTCTGTCTGCCGGAACGTCCACAATCTTCATGAATTCATCCAAGGCCTATGATTCACCGGCAGACTGGGTATCGGGTGTTTACAACAGTCGCTTTAATGATGGTGACGGGCTTTACGATGATGTGCGTACGAGTAGCAATGGCATGGGAGGTGGTCTTGGCCCGGTCTATGCGGGGTATTCTTGTGGCAGTTGTCATCGTAATGCCGGCCGTACCAAACCGACACTGTGGAGTGAAGGCGGATCGGGTAGTTACGGGTTTTCCTCGATGCTGGTTTATATAAGCCGCAAGAATGGTGCGTTTTTTCAGGATTATGGCCGTGTTCTCCATGACCAGGCCATTTATGGAGTGAAACCGGAGGGAAAGCTTTCTGTGGAGTATACTTATGAGACTTTTGCCTTTCCCGACGGAGAGAAGTATGAACTTTGCAAGCCGGCTTATTCCATATCCGAATGGTATGCTGACAGTATAAAGCCTGAGGATATGTTCTGTACGGTGCGTATCCCGTTGAGACATGTCGGTATGGGGCAAATGATGGCTTTGGAACCTACGGAGATTGAAGCGCTTGCTGCAAAAAGTAATTATCCGGAGTATGGTATAAGTGGCCGTTGCAATTACATTACCGAACGTGGTGTGAGAAGCTTGGGGCTGTCGGGAAATAAGGCCCAGCATGCGGATTTGACTGTTGAACTTGGTTTTTCAAGTGACATGGGCGTTACCAATAGCCGCTATCCGGAAGAGATATGCGAGGGACAGGCCCAGGTGAATCAAGGCAGCATGATGGGGCTTTCTTATGCCCAGTTGGATGTTTCTACAGAAGATATGGAAGATGTTGACTTGTATATGCAGAGTCTCGGTGTTCCTGCACGACGTAATGTGAATGACCCGCAGGTGATAAGGGGAGAACAGAATTTCTATAAAGCCAAGTGCCATCTTTGCCATGTCACCACGCTGCATACCAAGCCTCGGGGCTCCGTACTGTTGAACGGTACCCGTTTGCCATGGTTGGGAAGCCAGACAATTCACCCCTATTCGGATTTTTTGCTGCATGATATGGGCTCCGAAATTATGGGAGTCGGTCTGAATGATAACTATGTAAGTGGGTTGGCGCGTGGCAATGAATGGCGCACTACTCCGCTTTGGGGTATCGGGCTTCAGGAAAAGGTAAACGGACATACCTACTTCTTGCACGATGGCCGTGCCCGCAATCTTGTTGAAGCCATAATGTGGCATGGGGGAGAGGGAGAAGCATCGAAAAATCTCTTTAAGAACATGGGCAAGGATGACCGTGATGCCCTGATTGCATTTTTAAATTCACTTTAGAACTAATAAGCTTTATACAATAAGTAATTATGAAGAAATTTTTATATGTCGCCATGCTGGCTGTTTTGCCTTTGACTGCTATGGCGCAACATGAGGAAGATACGGAGAATGGTGTGGTGTCATTGGCCGGAAGAGAAGGTTTTACCATTGGAACAAAGAAAGGTGACTTTGTTTTCAAGCCTTATCTGTTGGTACAAACGAGTGCCAATTTCAATTGGTATGATGATGAAGGCTTGGATAAGGCTTATAACCAAGATAATATTGCCAATTCGGGTTTTTCCATTCCTTATGCCGTACTTGGCTTTACCGGCAAGGCTTTTGGAAAAGTCGCTTTCAATCTGTCCATCAATGCTGCTGCAAGTGGGGGAGCGCTGTTGCAGCAGGCGTGGTTCGATGTACAGCTGAAAAAACAATTTGCGATTCGTGTCGGAAAGTTCAAGACTCCATTCTCGCATGCCTATCTGACAACTCTTGGCGAAACACTGCTTCCCCAGTTGCCGGTTTCTCTGACGTCTTCTGTAATTTTGCCTTATTCGTTGAATGCCGTGACGCCTAATATCGGTACGGGATTTGACCTGGGTGTTGAAGTTCACGGTCTGGTGGCAGATAAGTTCGGTTATGAAGTCGGCTTGTTCAATGGAACCGGAGCTTCCGTGAATACAGCTTCAAAGACGATGAGTGATGACTGGCATATCCCTTCATTGCTGTATGCCGGACGTCTGACTTATATGCCCAAGGGGGTGATGCCTTCCACACAAGGTAATCCTAACCGTTTGAACGAGGATAAGATATTATTCGGTCTTTCGGGTTCTATCAATGTGGAGAGTGAAAATGAGAGTACCAACGATACCCGTGTGGGGTTGGAATTTGCCATGTTGAAGAACAGGCTCTATCTGGCGGCTGAAGCTTATTATATGAATGTAGGTTTCACCAAACGGCAAAAGATAAATGAATCGTATAGCTTTTTAGGCGGTTATGTGCAAGGTGGTTACTTTGTCGCTCCCCGCCTGCAGCTTGCCGCACGCTACGATGTCTTCAATCGTAACGGTACGGATGACGACGGTTTCCTGAATATGCCTGCCGTAGGTATGAACTACTTTTTCAGAGGATGCAACCTGAAATTGCAGGCAATGTATCAGTATGTAGCCCGTTGGGGACACGACACGCAGCTCGACCGTGATAATGATAATTTAGGTCTGGCCACTCACTCTGCCACGGTGATGCTTCAATATACATTCTAAATGAAGTCAGGAAAGGATTCGTCTATGAAGAAATACATTCTTTTCTTTTTTCTGCCCGTGCTTCTTATAGGCCTGCATGCATGCGATGAGGGGAGAATTTATGAGAATGCCGTTGTGGCCACGGGTGAAGGACGCACAGTGAAGATGACAGGCCGGATTAGTGGTGTGGATAAGTGGTCGGGCGACTATAGTGTGGTAGTGGCAGGATTTGATGATGAAAGCGATTATGCCATTGTTTCAAAGGTTGTTCCGGCATCCGAATCGGATAATGATGAAATCCAGTTGACAATGTCCGGCATAACGGATGAGGTGACAACTGTCGAGCTATGTGTAATCAATAAGTTGAGGAAGCGCATTGTCAGTTTGGTGGCAATGGAATGTACTGAAATCGCTGATACTATACTTATGGATGCAGGAACAGTTGATGCAAGTATGTACAATGCCATTCAACAAAAAATATTCAATGCCACTTGTACGGCTTGCCATGGTCTTAGCACCACTCCGGGTGGTGGCTTGAATCTGCTGGAAGGACATAGCCATGCTGATCTGGTCAACCGGGCTTCAACGACAGTAGACGGTAAAATGAGGGTTATGCCCGGCAATGCGTCAGAAAGTGTCTTGCATCTCATATTGGGTACGGACATCAGCTCGGATTGGCGTATAGACCATTCTCAGATGATAATCTCATCTGATATGCAGTCTTTGATTGGCAACTGGATTGACGATGGCGCACGGCCGTAATAATGATGGGCCTTACTGGTAATACCGGTACTTTTTTGGACAACAACGACTAATTGATATTTAATATGAACAATAAACAACAACAAACTAATCAATCGGAGAAAACCTTAACCGAAATCTTTAAATATGAGGTAGAAGCGGGTGTTTCGGAATATCATGTAATGATTCATGCCACCAGACCGGAAGCGACTTATGAAGAACAGCTGAATGCGGTGGTCGACACTTACTGCCAACTGCGTGAAAGTGAACTACAAGGTGCTGTTGCCATCTTTAAACGTTACTTTCTGAGTGACGCCGCCAATCAGGCAGATATGCTGCTGGCGCTTTCGGCAGAATGTTCGGATTGTGCGCTCTCCGTGGTAGAGCAGCCACCGCTGAACGGTACAAAGATTGCACTGTGGGTCTATCTGCAGAAAGGTGTGGAAACACAGGTGCTTCATAACGGATTGTTCGAAGTGAAGCATGGCGCCTACCGTCACCTTTGGGGAGGCGGCTCTTTCAACCGTGCCGCCAATTCGGAGTACCAGACCCGTCTGCTGTTGAATGACTATGTGATGCAGCTGATGGAACAGGGCTGCAAGCTGGCTGATAACTGCATACGTACCTGGTTCTTTGTACAGAACGTGGATGTGAATTATGCCGGAGTGGTGAAGGCACGCAATGAGGTGTTTGTTACCCAGGACTTGACGGAGAAGACTCATTATATTTCCAGTACCGGTATCGGTGGCCGTCATGCCGACCCCAAAGTGACGGTTCAGATGGATACCTATGCTGTAGATGGTTTGAAACCTGAACAAATTCACTACCTTTACGCGCCGACACATCTGAATCCCACATACGAATACGGTGTCAGTTTCGAGCGAGGTACGTATGTGGATTATGGCGACCGTCGCCAGGTGTTTGTTTCGGGTACTGCGAGCATCAATAATAAAGGTGAGGTGGTATATCCCGGAGACATTCGCAAGCAGACGGAACGTATGTGGGAGAATGTGGAGGCTTTGTTGAAAGAAGCCGGCTGTACGTTTGATGATTTGGGACAGATGATTGTTTATCTGCGGGATGTTGCAGACTATACCGTGGTCAAAGGAATGTATGACGAGCGTTTTCCGGATACTCCGAGAGTGTTTGTATATGCTCCCGTATGTCGTCCGGGTTGGCTGATAGAGATGGAATGTATGGGAGTCAGGTCTTTAGAAAACAAGGAGTTTGCTCCATATTGATTTTTTACTTTTAATTGATAGCTCTTAATTGAAAAAGTTTCTCATAGCTGTTTATGGTTGTTTGCTGCTCCTGCTTGCTGCAACTACGTTTGTAGAGCAGACGTACAGTACGGATTTTGTAGAAAAGCATGTTTATCATACGATTTGGTTCTGTTGTTTGTGGGGAGTCCTTGCTGCGATGACTGTTGTTGTGCTTGTAAGACAGCGGTTGTGGCGGCGTCTCCCGACGTTGTTGTTGCATGGCTCCTTCCTCGTGATTCTGGCGGGAGCCATGACTACGTTTCTTTGTGGCCGGAAAGGATATGTGCATCTTACTGTCGGCAGTGAGGCGAACTGCTTTTTGGAACAAGGCGGCAGGCAGGTTGTAGAGTTGCCGTTCACCTTACGTCTGGACAGTTTCCGGATTGAGTACTATCCGGGTACGGATGCTCCTGCGGATTATATCAGCTATATTCACGGCGAGACGCCCGTCTCCATGAACCGTATTCTCTCGCGGCAGGGGTTCCGCTTTTATCAGTCTTCCTTTGATGAGGATATGCAGGGGAGCTGGCTGACAGTGAATTATGACCCGTGGGGGATAGGGATTACCTATAGTGGATACCTCTTGTTGGGTGTCTCCATGCTCTGGATGCTGGCCAGCCGGGGCGGAGAGTTCCGCAGGCTGCTGAGGCATCCGTTGTTGAAGAAGGGAGGAATGTCTGTTCTATTGTTGCTGTGTCTGGGAAGTGGGGTACATGCGCAGAAGAGAAGCCTTCCGGCACTGGCCCGCAAGCAGGCGGATAGCCTTGCCCGCAAGCAGGTGATTTATAATGACCGTGTGGTTCCTTTCAATACCCTTGCGCGCGATTTTGTACTGAAACTGACGGGAAAACCGTCTTATGGAGGCATGACGCCGGAGCAGGTGATTGGCGGATGGCTTCTGCGTCCGGAGGTTTGGCAGAATGAGCCGATGATTTATATCAAGAACGAGGCACTCCGTCGCCTGCTTCATTTGGAGACACCCTATGCACGTCTGGCTGATTTGTTCGACGGTGAGAAGTATCGCTTGCAGAAGTACTGGAAAGGGGAGCAAGGCCATCATCAGAAAATGACTTCTCTGGAAAAGGCCATTGTAGAGGCAGATGAAAAGGTGGGACTGATTCTGATGCTCCAAAATGGTACATTGATTCGTCCTTTGCCGGAAGACGGGAGTGTGGAGCCCGTTTCCGATACCAAAATACAAGCCGAATTGCTGTATAACCGTATTCCTTTCAGCAAGCTGCTGTTCATGTCCAACCTTACGGTGGGATTGTTGGCTTTCTTCCGTCTGCTGTATCGCGGCCTGCGCCGTTCGTCTGCATCAGGCTCTTCCGGCCGGATTACGGTGTTTGCTTCCTTTTCACATCTGACAGATGTTTTCTTTCCGGTTGCACTTTATGCAGCGTTTCTCTTTCAGCTCTTCGGGTATGGCCTGAGGTGGTACATCGGCGGGCGAATTCCGTTGGGCAACGGGTACGAAACGATGCAGTTCATGGCATTGTGCGCGCTGTTCCTGGCTTGTCTGTTCCGGAGGCGTTTCCCGTTTACGGTGCCCTTCGGCTTTCTGTTGTCCGGCTTTGCCTTGCTGGTTTCATACTTGGGACAGATGAATCCCCAGATTACTCCCTTGATGCCCGTACTCGTTTCTCCGTGGCTCAGTATGCATGTATCATTGATAATGATGTCTTATGCTTTGTTCGCTTTCATGATGCTGAACGGTATACTGGCATTGTGTCTCCGCCGTTCGGCCCGGATGCTGATGTTGCTCAGCCGACTGCTGCTTTACCCCGCCACTTTCTTTCTGGGAGCCGGCATTTTCCTGGGTGCGGTTTGGGCCAACGTTTCCTGGGGGCGCTATTGGGCTTGGGACCCGAAGGAGGTATGGGCGCTGATTACTTTCATGGTTTATGGCGTGGCGTTCCATGCACGCAGTCTGCGCATTTTCCGCAGACCGTTATTCTTCCATATCTATATGATTGCTGCCTTCCTGACGGTCTTGATGACTTATTTCGGAGTGAATTATATCCTGGGAGGCATGCACAGTTATGCCAATTCCTGACTTTCTATGCCGGTTCTACCTATTTATAATGACCGCCTCCCTTCATTATACCTAATTTAAGCGATTGCATGCTGCCTGCCGATGCCTTATCTTTGCAACATCAGATTTGAATGAATTAGTTAGTCATAATTACGTAACCACTTTTATGAAGATAAAAGGATTCCCGCTTCCCGATGTGACATCGTGGGGCGGGGATTTGTGTCTTAGGGTGGAAACCTTACGGCAGAATGCTCATGACTCCATGACTGAACGTCTTTCATCCTATGAGTTAATACCCAAAACACCCGGATGTATTACCCCAAAACATCCCCATCTTTTACCCCAAAACATCCGGGTGTTTTGGGGTAATACATCCGGATGTTTTTATTTGAAAGATGGGGATGTTCTGCCCTTTCAGTATAGGACTTGGCGGCATTGAGTCTTAGTGGGAAATGCTTTAGGAGTATATACTTGCAGAGTTACAAAGAGTCTTTGATATCGCTCAACTCTACCAGCTTGTTCACAATGGCGTAGATGGTGAGCCCTGCCGGAGAATGTATCTGCAGTTTGCGTGCAATGTTGCGGCGATGGGTAATGACGGTATGGATGGAGAGGTAGAGCTTGTCGGCAATGGCTTTGTTGGTCATGCCCTTCACAACGCAGGTGATGATTTCCTTTTCGCGTTGGCTCAGGGCTTCTTGTTCGCTGTCTTTTTCTTCCTCCTCCTCGGTGTGCAGCAAGCGGTTGATTTTGGAGGCGATGACATCTACGTCATCGCACATGGCGAAGTTCTCGTCATATTCCTTCAATAGGTTGTTGTCGATGACGGAACATACCATAGCAATGTACTTGATGCCGGATTTTCCGTGTTCCGCCTTAAAGGCGGGCAGGTCGAACCAGCCGCCGAAGGTGGGATTGATGATGATGATGTCTGCCGGATGCATGTGGAGGTAGTTTTGCAACGATTCCGGCGAAGATACCTCGATGGGATGAGCATTCAGGTTGGGAATGCGCTTCAATACAGCCGTCAGGCCACTCCGGAGGATGACCGAGGTTTCTGCAATGACAATCTTCAAAGAAGTATTATTGTTCATTTTTCAGTTTCCTTTCTATTTGCGCTACGGCGGGAACAAACATATAATCTTCTACCTGGCAGTGGGTGGCAAGGTCTTGTTCGCAGTTGAATATATCGAACAGGACTGCATTCAGGAGATTGTTGTTCTCCTTTTCCGGGTAGTACTTGATGATGATGTTCTTCAGCTCTTTCAGTTTGGTGTCTATCTGATTATGTTTGCTGGCAAAAGTGGCGATGTCGTATTCGTCCGACAGTCTGCCTCGGAGCAGTTGCTCTACATAGGTGAATACGGCCTGGTTTTCATATTCCATGTGGCGGCGTACCTCCTTGGCATATTCGTCGAAGAACTTCAGGATGAGGTAGGCTACATCGTTCGCGCCGGAACAGTCGATGGCTTCGATGAGTTTGCGGCGGATGACCGGCAGGTTGAAGTCGAGGAAATACGTGTGGGCACGCTTCAGATAATCCATAAGGGCGGGAATGGAAAAATCGCTTTCATTGCCGCTGTAGGAGTATTGCTCTTCGCTGATGAAGTTGGCTACGGCAAGGAATGTGGGGCAATCGACGCCTTGCGCTTCGCAGACGTCCTTCACGCTCTTGTCTCCGAATCCCAATGACAGTCCGAAGCGGCTCATCACCATTAATAAGGAGTAATTGTCACAGATGAGGTCACTCATCTTGTCCGTGGAGCGGTACTTATGTTGCTCATTCATTGTATGTTATTGTTTTTAATTCTTTAATTCGTGCGCAAAGTAACGGCTTTTATCCGAGAACTGCAATCACTATTAGTAGGTATTTTGCTTGTCGGGAGATGGTTGGAGAGTGGTGTTTGCCGGATAAACTAAAAGCTTTAGTTTTATTTAACGAGAGAAATTAGTTTTTGAACTAAATAATTTAGTTATTTGCAGAAAACAAAGAATGTTATGAAAGGATTGACTGCAAAAGAAGAAGAAATCATGGGCTTTTTCTGGGAAAAAGGACCCTTGTTTGTGAAGGAAATGCTGGCATTCTATGAAGAGCCGAAACCCCATTTCAATACTTTGTCCACCATTGTGAGGGGATTGGAGGATAAGGGATTCCTGAGCCATCATACATATGGTAACACCTATCAGTATTATGCGGTGGTCAGCGAGGAGGATTTTCGCAAGCGGACACTGAAGAACGTTATCAGTAAATATTTCAATAATTCCTACCTCAGCGCAGTGTCGTCTTTGGTGAAGGAAGAGGATATATCCTTGGAAGAATTGAAGCAGTTGATACAAGACGTGGAAAAGGGAAGGGACTGAGATTGTTGAGACTCTAATAACTCTGGCTTATGAAAAACATCGGATTGGTTTGTTTGCTGCTGGTAAGTATTTGCTGCGGATTGCAGGCAAAGAAAATCGTAAAGGTACCCTATTTCATGGCATGCAATACGCGTAGCATTGAAGTGGAGCAAGTGACGCTTGGAAAAGATACGACCTGGCTGGCGGTGAGGCTTTATGGCATGCAGGGCGATAGGGTCAGGATTGATTCGACAGCTGTGTTGCGGGCATCCGGAAAGGATTACGGATATTTGGGAAATACCGGTTTTGCCAGGGATGAATGGACGCATATTCCCGCTTCCGGTGAAATGACTGCTGTTTTGAAGTTTAGTCCGCTTCCGATGGATACTGAGAACTTTGATTTTGTAGAGACACCGGACAGTGATGAAGGATGGGTAATTTATGGTATACAGCTCAACGGAGAGAAACCTCGGGTGGATACTCCCGAACGTTTGCGGAATAAGAAACCGGATGAGGTTTTGCCATTGCCCGGACCGGAATTGAATATGGGAAAGACTGTCATAAAGGGGCAGATATTGGGGTATAAACCGGAGTATGGAGTGACGTTACGCTACTATGACTCGCCTTGGTTCTTCATGTATTTCACCGGTAAGGACTTGAAGATAGCGGAGGATGGCACGTTCCGTTATGAGACAGAGGTGCTGTTGCCGAGCGGTGCTACGCTGTGGATATCCCGTTCGAAAATAGAATTGTTTCTCGTTCCGGGTGGAGAACTGGATGTCACAATCAATCTGCCTGAAATATTCTATTCGCAAAGCCGTCTTTTAAGCCGGAAAAGGGATGGTGTAACGGACAACTGTGTTTGGTTTGAAGGAGACTATGCCGGTCTGAATACCGAGTTGCTGCGGTTCGGTGAAATGAAAAGCTTATCGGGAGCTGATGATTTTTATGCAGATATTTGTGGGATGACTCCGCAGGCATATAAAAAGTATCTGTTCAGGCATTATGAAGATATGCAAAAGAAACTTGTAAAAAACAAGGATATGAGCCAGGCTTGCCGTACTTATATCCGGGCAAATCTGGATATGAATCTGTTCAGCCTTATCTATAATTACAAGAGTAACCTTAGTTATGCCCCGATGTTTTCGGGCAGGAAGGGGGTGAAAAGGGCGGACATGACGGTGGACAGTACCTCATACTTCAAGGAAATACTGCAACTGGATATTCTGCATACCCCCGAACAGAAATATTACAATTATTATACGGACTTTGTGAAGACCGCTACCGGAAATTTCCGGGATAAGTTTGTGCAAGACCCTCTTTGGCCGGACATGCTTCTTGCCGGGCGTGCTTCCCGTAATCTGAGCAAGTACATGCCTTTGACTGAGGAAGAGCGTCGGACGGTGGACAGCATCGCTTCTCCCGACCTCAGGCAATTGTTCCTGATGAGAAACGGGAGGATTGAAGCCGAACTGAAATCAGAGTTGGAAGCTACTAAGGGAAAGACCGGATATAAGATTGTTGAGGTGGAAAAGGAGGTAGCGGCAGACAGTTTGTTGCAGGTCATTACTCGTCCTTATCGTGGCAAGATGGTACTGGTGGATATGTGGAACACCTGGTGTGGTCCTTGTATGCGGGCCATGAAAAGCCTGAAACCGTTGAAAGAGGAGCTGAAAGAGGTGGTTTATCTATATATTGTCGACGAAACATCTCCTGAAGGAAAATGGAAAGTAATGATACCGGATATACCCGGTATTCACTGTCGCATTAGCAATGAGCAAAGTACGGCATTGGCAAAGCTGTACGAATATCCGGGTATCCCGACCTATTTCGTCGTGAACCGTGAAGGAGATATTTCCTACAAAGCAACCGGATTTCCCGGAGTGGAGATGCTACGGAATGAACTGACCAAGTAACTGTAAATAGTAAATCGTAAATCCCTAAATAGTAAATAATTCCATGGGTCTGTTTTTTGTTTATATACTCAAATCTTCTGTTTGCCTGGCGATATTCTATTTGTTTTATCGCTTGTTGCTGGCACGCGAGACGTTTCATCGTTTCAACCGTTTTTCATTGTTGGGCATTTTGCTGTTGTCCTGCCTATTGCCTTTGGTAGAGGTAAGTGTGAAGCAGGAGACGGAAGTGCACCAGACGATGCTGACATTGGAGCAGTTGCTGATGATGGCAGATGCAGTGAATGCCACTGAGGCCGGAGCAAGGGCTGAAACGGCAACAGTCACCTGGATACAAGTGGCGCTGCTTGTCTATCTGGCAGGAATCGTTTTCTTTGCCTTCCGCAACGTATATTCGTTGGTACGGTTACTGATGTTGCTGAAATCGGGTAAAAAAGAGGATATTGGCAGCTACTTACCGGGCAGGAAAGAGCGCGTTACTTTGATTGTACACAACTGTGACATCGCTCCGTTCAGTTGGATGGGATATATTGTCATTTCACGGAAAGACTTGGAGGAGAACGGACGGGAAATCCTTATCCACGAGCTTGCCCATATCCATAACCGCCATTCCTGGGACTTGCTGGTGGCTGATGTCTGCATTTTCTTTCAGTGGTTCAATCCGGCATCATGGCTCCTGAAGCAGGAATTGCAGAATATCCATGAGTTTGAAGCGGATGAAACGGTGATAAAGGAGGGTGTGGATGCAAAACTGTATCAACTATTATTAATAAAAAAAGCTGTCGGCACAAGGCTCTACTCTATGGCCAACAGCTTTAATCACAGTAAACTTAAAAAACGTATCACTATGATGTTAAAAGAAAAATCAAGCCCGTGGGCACGTTTGAAGTATCTTTATGTACTTCCGGTAGCTGCCATTGCAGTGACAGCTTTTGCCCGTCCCGAAGTCTCCGATAAAGTGGAGAAGATTTCAAGCGTCAAAGTTAACGATTTGGCTGCAATTGTAGAAACAAAAGTGGTGGAAAGTGCAGGTGACACTACGAAGCCTGCCGATGTGAAGTATGTACCGGCGGAAGTCCGCAAGCAGTTGAAGGGAACTCCGGTCTTCGAGGTGGCAGAGGAGATGCCGGAATTTCCCGGCGGCGGAATGAGTGCTTTCATGGATTATATCAAGACGAATATGCGTTATCCGGCATCTGCCAAAGAGAACGGTACGCAGGGACGGGTCACTGTCCAGTTTGTGGTGGATGAAGATGGAAGCATCAAGGACTCCAAGGTGCTCCGTTCTGTGGATAAGGATATGGATGCCGAGGCGCTGCGATTGATAAACACTATGCCGAAGTGGAAGCCGGGGAGACAGAAGGGGCAGCCGGTGGCTGTGAAATTTACGGTGCCGGTGATGTTCAGGCTGGACGACGACAAACTTGAAAAAACTTCTTCTGCCAATGGTATTACAGTTGAAGGATATGCGGGTAATGGGAAAGAGCCATTGTATATTGTGGATGGAAAAGAGGTGACGCCATCTGTCATGAGTGCATTGAATCCTGATAAGATAGAACGTGTAACGGTTTTGAAAGATAAATCTGCCACGGATTTATATGGAGAAGAGGGACAGAATGGCGTTGTTCTGATAACCCTGAAACAAGGAACTCCGGGTATGGTTATCCGCCGGGGTAATGAGGTGGCAGAGAATGCTAAAGTACAGCATAAGAGTAGTCTTGATTTAATAAAGACTGTCTATATTGATGGAGAAAAGGTTGACTTGGGTACTAAAACTATCGATGATTTAATACCTGCCGAGAATATTGAGGGTATTGAGGTGAAGAAAGAGGCAGGTGGAAAAGGTGAGATTTACATCACTACTAAAAAAACTAAAGCTGTAGAAAAGACCATTGCCAAAGGCAATATGAAAGTGGAAGGCAAAGTGGTGGATGAGCAGGGTGAGCCTGTTATCGGTGCGGCTGTTCTGATAGAAGGTACCACTACGGGAAGCGTTACCGATGTCAATGGCAATTTTGTCCTTTCTGTACCTTCTAAGGATGCTGTATTGGTTGTTTCGTATATAGGCATGGCTACCGGCAAAGTGAAGGTGCAGCCCAAGCTTACGATTACGCTGAAAAGTGAATAGTCTCTAACAACTATGATAAGGAAAATTCTCTCTTTGTTTCTGATTCTGGTAGCTGTGGGGGCAGGGCTTTGCTCTGCCCAGACAGCCGGTAAGAAATATTATTTGGTGGGCGGGCTTTTCTTCGAAGGCATGCCGCCTGGTGTGGGTTCGGACAACGTGGCGGCTTTCATAATACATGAGGACGGCGCGAGACACGAGGTTACGGAACTCCGCTTGCGCAAGGGCATTGTGCTGTCTGAGGAGGTGAGAGAATATGCTACTCCTGCCGACGAGGTGCCTGGTGCGGAAGCTTTCTTGATGAGTTACCGTGGAGGAACGGGGAAGAAGTTGCCGATAGGCGGTGCCGTACAGACTTTGAAGAAGGAAGAATGGATAGGAAAGGCTTTTCCGGAATTCAAAGTGAAAGACACAGAAGGACAGGAATGGAGCAAGGCCGATGTGACGGGACGTCCTATGGTCTTGAACTTCTGGTACACCGGCTGTGGTCCTTGTATCCGTGAAATGTCGGAGCTGAACAAATGGATAGAAGTCTATCCTGATGTAACCTATCTTGCTACGACTTTTGACAGTGCTGTACAAATAAAGAAAATTGTAGAGAGCCGTCCTTTCCTCTTTACCCAGATAGCCGATGACTTGTTTTTCTTCGAGACCTTTCATGTGAGTGGTATGCCGGTCACTATACTGGTGGATAAGAAAGGCATTATCCGTCATATAGAACAAGGTACTGGAACTGCGAAACTTCGGTATATGCAGGATAAGTTGCAGAAACTTGTCAGCGAATAATTCTTTCCTGATGAATAGGGGATAAGGATTTCAGAGGATTTCTTTTGCCCTTTCACAGATTATCATACCTTTGCGAATATAAATCTAAGGAAGGCAAGGTTATGATAAAACATCTTTTTTTAATATGGGGACTGCTTGCGGCACTCACTGCTGAGCCGGTTCTGGCTTGTACATCTGCCGTCGTTTCTGGAAAGGTTACTCCTGACGGCCGTCCGTTGCTATGGAAAAACCGTGATACGGACTATCTGCGAAATCATGTTGCTTATATAAAAGGGGAGAAGTATAACTTCATTGCCGATGTGAATAGTGCTAACTTTCCTGCCTTGAAAGAGGCATGGATGGGTACAAACTCCGTTGGTTTTGCCTTGATGAACACCCAATCCTACAATCTGGTGGAAGTGAAAGATGGGGAAGAACGGGGGGCAGCCAACGGGAGGATTATCTACCGTGCCTTGGAGGTTTGTGCCACGGTGGAGGATTTCTGCCATTTCCTCGATACCATTTCCAAGCCCAGCTTGATAGAGGCCAATTTTGGCGTAATCGACGCTCAAGGCGCTGCCGCCATGTTTGAGGTGGATTATTATAAATATACGATGTATGATGCCAATAATCCCAAAGATGCTCCTTACGGCTACATTGCCCGTACCAACTTCTCTTTTGCCGGTGAAGTGAATCGGGGGGCGGGTTATGTGCGCTATATGGAGGCAGACCGGGTACTGATGAGAGCTTCTGCAATGGGGGGAATTACGCCGCAGGGTATCTTCAATGATCTTTCACGTTCGTTTCGCAATGGCATGCTTGATATTGATTTGAAGAGCGGGAAGTTTAATCGCCCGCAAGGTTCCGGTTGGTTTGTCGACCAGGATTTTATTCCCCGTAACAGCACTTCTTGTTCCATTGTGGTGCAGGGCGTAAAACCGGGTGAGAAGGCGGAACTTACTACGATGTGGACAATGCTGGGATATCCTCCTACGGGTATTGCCGTGCCGCTTTGGGTGAAGGATGCGGATAGACTTCTGCCTCCGATGGTATGTTGGGACAAGGCGTGTGCCGCCGCTCCGCTCAGTGATTGGTCACTCCGGCTTTCCAACAATGTCTTTTGTTATAATCAGGGGATGGGAACCAATCGTTATCTGAATTGGGAAAAACTGTACAATATGGAGAATAATGGCTATATGCAGCAGCTTGTTACGGTAGAGGCAGAGGTGTTTCGCCGTACATGCCTATTGTTGGACAGCTGGAGACAGCAAGGAAGCATTGATTCTCAAGAAATGCAGAAGCTTTATCAAGATGTGGAAGCACTTGTCCGAAAGGCTTATACGCCTTTGATGGAACAATGACAGTATTCCAGTATTTCCCCTTCCTGCTCCGGGTGGAACCAGTGGATTTCCTCGTCCCGTTTGAACCAGGTCATTTGCTTACGGGAATAGATGCGTGAGTTCTGCTTTATCTTTTCGATGGCAAAGGGTAATGTCCATTCACCATCCAGGTACTTGAATATTTCTTTGTAGCCTACTGTATTTAGGGAATTTAGACTTTTATGCGGGTAGACCATGCGCGCTTCTTCCACTAAACCCTCTTCCACCATTTGGTCCACCCGGCAGTTGATGCGTTCATAAAGCTCTTCCCGGTTACGTGTTAATCCTATTTTGATGATACGGAAGGGGCGTTCTTTCTTTTGTTGAGTGCGGAAGGAAGTGTAGGCCTTTCCCGTCATGTAGCAGATTTCCAAAGCATGGACTACGCGTTTGGGATTCTTCAAATCTACTATTTTGTAATATTCCGGATCCAATAGCTTAAGTTCCGCACAAAGTCTTTCCAGACCTTCTGTTTCGTATTTGTGCAGCATGAGCTGGCGTGTATCGGCATCTACGGTCGGAATGTCGTCAATGCCTTTACAGACTGCATCTACATACATCATTGAGCCTCCGGTCAGCAGTACGGTGTTATGCTTTGTAAACAGGTCTTCCAGCAGCTTCATCACTTCCGCTTCGTATTGGGCGGCACTGTAATAGTCTGTCAGCTTCAGGGTACCGACGAAGTGATGCTGTACCCGTTGCAGTTGCTCCGGTGTAGGGGCAGCCGTGCCTATCTTTAAATCTGCATAGAGTTGTCTCGAATCGGCCGAGACGATACAAGTATGGAAATGTTCTGCCAATCGGAGGCTGAGCTCTGTTTTGCCTACTCCGGTGGGACCGATAAGTACGATTAGGGTGTGCATGCGGGTAAAAAAATAGGCACGGATTACGCGGATTACACGGAATATTCAATAACAACCGTGTGTTTCCGTGTAATCCGTGCCTAAAAGAAATCTGTATGGTATGTCTGTTTAATATTTCTCTTCTTCAAAGGAGTTTCCGGCTTCGTCCAAACCGCCGAAACCCTCTTTGTCGAAATCTTCCATATCGAAGTCCTGGTCGCCGTAAAAGTTTTCGTCCAAATCAAGGGAACCGCCAGCAGCTGCCATCTCTTCAAAATCAATGGTCTGCTTGGGAGCTTCACCTGCCTTCTTGGTGCATTTGGCTCCTTTCATTTCCTTTCCGGTAATGATTTCAGAAAGCTCGATGAAGAAGCAGCGCTCAGTCATATAATCGAATACATAGAGAAGTTTCTGCTTCTCGTCTTCAACCAGTTCGCTCAACTGGGTCTCTTTCATCACCCAACTGTCCATTTCCGGATTGTCATCCATTTCTTCCAGCGTAATTTCTTTCTCTTTCTCCCAGTCATCATCGCAAATGAAGAAAGAAGTCATCTGGTCGTTAGTGTAGCCTGCCGACTTTAGAATCGCTTCATGGAAGTCATAAAAGGTAGCTTCCGGGTCTATCTGTATTTCTCTGACAAAATCGTCCACCTCATCAGAGATGATTGTAAATCTGTAGATCATGATGATTTATAATTTATGATTTCTGACTTTGTGTAAATCATACGTTTTTCATTTTCCTGCGGGGATAATGCCGCGGGCTGATTCACGTATAAAGTTTACGATATAGCTTATTTCCGGTGTCATTTCCATTTCATCCTCGATTTTCTTCAAGGCATCCGTATTGTTCAGACCGCCTTGATAGATAATACGATAGGCATCATGGATTTTCTCGATGGTCTCGTTGGAGAAGCCACGGCGGCGTAACCCTACCACATTGATTCCCGCATAGCAGATAGGCTCGCGTCCGGCAATGATGTACGGCGGGATGTCCTTGCTGAAACGGCAGCCGCCCTGTATCATACCATAACCGCCCACATGGCAGAATTGGTGCATCAGTACATTGGCACTGATGATGGAATAATCGTCGATGACAATTTCACCCGCCATTTTTGTAGAGTTGCCAATGATACAGCTGTTGCCTATCAGAGCATCGTGGGCCACGTGTACACTTTCCATCAGGAGATTGTTGTTGCCGACGATGGTTCTGCCTTTGGCAGCTGTACCGCGGTTGACAGTTACGTTTTCACGTATGATATTGTTGTCTCCGATTTCAGCAGTGCTTTCCTCCCCTCTGAACTTTAAATCCTGGGGAATGGCACCGATAACGGCTCCCGGGAAAATGGTGTTTCCATTGCCGATGCGTGCACCGTACAGAATGTTGACATTTGCCATAATCTTGTTGTTATCACCGATTACCACATTCTTGTCAATGAAAACAAAAGGAGCAATCTCTACGTTTTCCCCGATTTTGGCTTCGGGATGAATATACGCTAAGGGACTTATCATATTATTTACGATTTAGCTATTTACGATTTACGATTGAGAATACTTGCGATTTACTGTATATACGATTTTATCCGAATGTGATAATTCTCACGAGTAATTTGAATCGTAAATCGTAAATAGTCTAATCGTAAATTTTATTATTTGTTCTTAACTATTTGCGCCATAAACTCTGCTTCGCAGACAACTTTTTCGCCTACAAACACATAGCCTTTCATGGTAGAGATGCCGCGGCGTATGGGGGCCATCAGCTCTACACGGAAGATGAGGGTATCTCCAGGTACCACTTTTTGGCGGAATTTCACACCGTCAATCTTCATGAAGTAGGTGGAGTAACGTTCCGGTTCATCCACTGAATTCAGTACAAGCAAACCTCCCGTCTGTGCCATTGCCTCTATCTGCAATACACCGGGCATTACGGGTTCCTGCGGGAAGTGTCCTTGAAAGAAAGGTTCGTTGGAAGTTACGTTCTTGACACCTACAATGTAGTTGGCACCTATTTCTATGACTTTGTCCACCAATTGCATCGGGTAACGGTGAGGCAGAAGTTCGCGGATGCGGTTTACATCCATAATCGGTTCGCGGTTGCAGTCGTAGGTAGGGGCTTGTATTTCGTGCAAACGGATTTCCTTGCGCATCTGGCGGGCGAACTTATTGTTGATAGTGTGTCCCGGGCGGGTAGCGATGATACGGCCCTTGATGGGCTTGCCTATCAAGGCCAGGTCACCGATGACATCAAGTAACTTGTGGCGGGCGCATTCATTGGGCCACACCAAAGGTTTGTGGTTGATATATCCCAATTGTTTGGCGTCCATATGAGGAACACCCATCACGTCGGCCAGCTTGTCATAGTTCTCCTGGGACATTTCGCGTTCGTAAATAACAATCGCATTGTCAAGGTCGCCGCCCTTGATAAGACCGGCTTGCAGCAACGGCTCAATTTCGCGTACAAACACGAAAGTACGGCTTGCGGCGATTTCATCCTTGAACTTCGTCATGTCCTCCAGCGTTGCAAACTGGTTGGGGAGGATGTTGGAATCGTATGATACCAATACATTCAAGCTGAAGTTCTCGTCCGGCAACACGATGATGGAAGAGCCGGTTGTTTCGTCACGGAATTCAATTTTGGACTTGATGATATAGAAATCTTTTACGGCATTTTGTTCTACAGTGCCTACGCGCTCTATTTCGTTGACATAATATTGGGCGCTTCCGTCCAGAATGGGAAATTCCGGTCCGTTTACCTGTATCAAGCAGTTATCGATACCCAATGCATAGAGGGCTGCCATACCATGCTCCACTGTGCTCACCTTTACTCCGTTTTTGGAGATTACAGTTCCACGGGTAGTTTCGGATACGTTGTCTGCAACGGCATCGAAGGTAGGCTGTCCTTCCAAGTCGATACGTTGGATTTTGTATCCATGGTTATCCGGAGCAGGATTGAAAGTAACGGTTAGGTCAAGTCCCGTATGAAGACCTTTTCCACTAAGCGAAAAGCTATCTTTTAGAGTCTTTTGTTTTAACATTGGTTACTTATTTAATAGTTGTTTAAGTTCATTCAATTCTTTGCGGAGCTGGCGCAGTTCCACTTGCATTTCCGGCAAACTTCTTTGTGCGATGGATGCCTTGAAATATTGTTTCAGCTCCATAGGAGGGGTACCGATAAGCTGGCTACCGTCCTTTATGCTACTGGGAACACCAGACTGTGCGCCAAGGTTCACTTTGTTGCCAATATGAATATGACCTGCAATGCCTACCTGCCCGCCGAACATGCACCATTCTCCTATCTTGGTAGAACCTGCTACACCTACTTGCGCCGCCATTACGGTGTGGGAGCCTATTTCATCATTGTGTGCCACCTGAATCAAATTATCCAGTTTCACACCGCTATGTACGATGGTGGCTCCCATAGTAGCACGGTCCACACACGTGTTGGCACCGATTTCCACATGGTCTTCCAGGATAGTGATACCTATTTGCGGTATTTTTTCATAGCCCTCGGAAGTGGGGGCGAAGCCGAAACCGTCTGCACCGATAACGCAACCGGAGTGCAGGATGCAGTGGTTTCCTACCCGGCAATCGTGGTAGATGGTGGAGTTAGCGTAAATAATACAGTCATTGCCCACTTTGGCACCGCTGCCAATCGTGACGTGCGGATGAATGACCGTATTGTCTCCCACCTCTGCGTATTCGCCAATGCAGGCAAAAGGCGCAATGTAAACATCCTTGCCAATTTTAGCTGTCTCGGCAACAAAGGCCAGAGAGTCAATTCCCACCCGCTTTGGCTTGCTTTGCTCATAAAGATTTAGCAATTTAGCAAGACTTTCATACGCATTGTCCACTTTAATCAGGGTGGCTTTCACTTCTTGTTCCGGAACAAAGTCCTTGTTTACCAGAACAATGCTTGATTGGGTTTCGTATATGTAGGGGGTATATTTGGGGTTGGATAGAAAGGAGATGGCTCCCGGTATTCCCTCTTCGATTTTCGCAAAGGTGTGAACGGTAGCATTCTCGTCTCCAACAATTTCTCCTTGGATAAATGTTGCAATTTGTTTAGCAGAGAACTCCATGTCTTATTCTTGTTAGATGGTTTCAAAACGCAAATAACGGACTTTTTTTTTATATTTCCTTGTCTTGAGGTGAATATTTTATACTTATCTATGCAAACGTTGGTAGCATAAGTAGTACTTTTTTACTTTCTTGGACAGAAGAGAGATATTGAGCATATCCGATGCTTCGGCAATATTCTTGATGCTGCCGTCGTTGTAGAGGATGTCAATACTGTCATCTGCCTCGTCGTACATATTCTTCTCGATGCTGGGGGTAGAGATGAAATATCTCGCTTCGGAGAGAGGGATGTTCAGTTGTTCACTGATTTGCAAAGTTAGTTCTTTTTTCCGTTCCTCACTAATAGGTTCGGTAGAAATCTCGACTTTGAAGATGTTTCGGTTAATCATGCCGGCGCTCAAGGTGGACAAAACCTTGTCCGAATGGCGGCTCCATACCTTGAGGGCAGTCCAGATGTCATTATCGTCCAACTGAATGAAATTCTCCAAACATTCGGGATTGTTGTAGAATGCCTCCCGGCTGATGTCGTTGTATAGAAAGAATTTCAAGGCGGGTGAGGCAAAGAGGTCTATGCCGCGGCTTGCCAGTTCCTTGGCGCGGAGCAGGGTGCTAATCAGCATTTTCTCGTAGGCAACGGAGGTTTTGTGCAGATAGACTTGCCAGTACATCAGGCGGCGGGCAGTGAGGAAGTTCTCAATAGAATAGATGCCTTTGGACTCTACTACCAGGTGGTCATCCTTTACATCCAGCATCTTGATAATGCGGGCGGAGCCAATGTTGCCTTCGGTCACTCCGGTATAGAAGCTGTCGCGGCGCAGGTAGTCCAGGCGGTCCATATCCAGTTGCCCGCTTACCAGTTGGTGCAGGAAGCGCTTGGGGTATTCATCCTTGAAAATTTGAATGGCGAGTGTCAACTGTCCGTTCATTTCCTTGTTGATACGTTCCATCAGCATCAAGGAGATGTCTTCGTGGGAGACGCCCTGCACGATGGTATTTTCCAGTACGTGGGAGAAGGGGCCGTGGCCGATGTCGTGCATCAGGATAGCGGCTTCCACAGCTTCGGCTTCGCTGTCGAAGATAAAGTTTCCTTTGGTGGCAAGTTGCTGGATGGCCTCACTCATCAGGTAGAAGGCTCCCAAAGAGTGTTGGAACCGTGTATGCTGCGCACCGGGATATACGACAGAGGACAACCCCAGTTGCTTGATACGGTTTAGACGTTGCAAAAGAGGATGTCGTACAACATCGTACAACAACCCCTTTGGTATGTTGATGAACCCGAAGACAGGGTCGTTGATAATCTTTCTTTCGAACATTAAGCGTTAGTCGTTAATCACTTTTTTCAACTCTTCCGCCATCTGTGCCTGCACTTCTTGGGCTGCTTTTCGGCTGGCGGCGGCGAAGTTCTCTGTCTTGTCCACGTAGATGATGCCACGGCTGGAGTTGACAATCAGGCCGCAAGTCTTGTTCATGCCATACTTGCAGACTTCTTCCAGGGAGCCGCCTTGTGCGCCTACGCCGGGAACCAATAGGAAGTGTTCGGGAACAATCTTGCGGATATCTTCGAAGGCGCGGCCTTGTGTGGCGCCTACTACGTACATCATCTGTTCGTCACTGGCCCACTCCTGGGATTTGCGGAGCACTTTTTCGAAGAGGCGTTCGCCGTTGGTGTCTTCCGTCAGCTGGAAGTCGTGCGAGCCTTTGTTGCTGGTCAACGCAAGCAGGATTACCCATTTGCCTTCGTACGTAAGGAACGGGGTCACACTGTCTTCGCCCATGTAGGGAGCTACGGTTACGGAATCTATATCCAGCTCTTCGAAGAAGGTACGGGCATACATGGCAGAGGTGTTCCCGATGTCACCGCGTTTGGCGTCGGCGATGATGAATTGGTCGGGATAGTTCTGCTTGATGTAGTTTACGGTTTTCTCGAAAGCTATCCAGCCTTTCACGCCCATGCTCTCATAAAATGCCAGATTGGGCTTGTAGGCGATGCAGAGGTCGGCAGTAGCGTCGATGATGGCTTTGTTGAAAGCGAATATAGGGTCTTCCTCTTTCAGAAGATGTTCGGGTATTTTCTTGATGTCGGTGTCAAGACCTACGCAAAGGAATGACTTCTTGCGCTTGATGTTCTCGAATAATTGCTGTTTGTTCATATTATTTTTTAGTTACGGGTTACTTATCACTGCCTTACAGTTCGCTCTCTTTCAGTCTTTCTGCATTTTCCGCCACAATCAGGTGGTCGATGCAGTCCTGGATGTCTCCGTCCATAAAGGCGGCGAGATTATAAATGGTGTAGTTGATGCGGTGGTCCGTGATGCGTCCTTGCGGATAGTTGTAGGTACGTATCTTGGCAGAGCGGTCGCCGGTGCTGACCATCGTCTTGCGCTTGCTGGCGATGTCGTCGATGTACTTCTGGTGTTCCTTGTCGTAGATGAAGGTACGCAAGCGCGAGAGGGCGCGTTCCTTGTTCTTGGGCTGGTCGCGCGTCTCGGTACATTCGATGAGGATTTCTTCGACTATGCCTGTGTTGGGATTCTTCCAGTTGTAGCGCAGGCGCACGCCGGATTCCACCTTGTTCACGTTCTGACCGCCGGCACCACCGCTTCGGAAGGTGTCCCACTTGATTTCACCTTCGTTGATAACTACGTCGAACTCTTCGGCTTCGGGAAGCACGGCTACGCTGGCGGCTGAGGTGTGTACCCGTCCTTGCGTTTCTGTGGCCGGTACGCGCTGCACGCGGTGCACGCCCGATTCATATTTCAGTGTGCCGTATACATTGTCGCCCGTCACGGAGCAGACAATTTCCTTGAAACCGCCGGCTGCACCTTCGTTGGCGCTGGATATCTCCATTTCCCATCCCTTGGATTCGCAGTACTTGGTGTACATGCGGAAGAGGTCGCCGGCAAAGATTGCCGCTTCGTCACCACCCGTGCCGCCACGAATTTCGAGGATGGCATTACGGCCATCCTGCGGGTCGGCGGGGACGAGCAGCAGCTTTATCTGCTCTTCCAGTTCCGGTTGGCGGGTTTGGCAGGCATCCAGCTCTTCGCGTGCCATTTCCCGCATTTCCTGGTCTGTTTCGTTGGCGATAATTTCTTTGGCTTCTTCTATGCCGCCCAGTACTTGCATGTACTCTTTGCGGGCATTCATCAGGTCGCCCAGTTCTTTATATTCTTTGGTGAGCTTGACGTAACGCTTCTGGTCCGCAATCACTGCCGGGTCTGTAATCAAGGTCGACACTTCTTCGAAGCGGGCGACAAGCCCTTCCAGCTTTTCGAGTATGGTATTGTTGTCTGCCATATATTTAATACTTGAACTCTCCGAATTCGCTCTTGATAATCAGTTCTTTCTTGTCGCTTTCTTCCACGCGGCCTACAATCTGTGCATCGATGTTGAAACTCTTCGAAATAGCAATCACCTCTTCTGCATGTTCGGGAGAGAGGTACACTTCCAGGCGATGCCCCATATTGAACACCTTGTACATTTCGCTCCAGTCCGTATCGCTCTGCTCCTTGATGGTCTTGAACAACGGTGGAACGGGGAAGAGATTGTCTTTGATGACACGGCAGTTGTCTCCCACAAAGTGCAGTACCTTGGTTTGTGCACCGCCCGAGCAGTGTACCATACCGTGGATTTGGGGACGGAGCGCATCGAGCAGTTTCTTAACTACCGGTGCGTAGGTGCGGGTGGGGGAAAGTACCAGCTTTCCTGCATCCAGCGGACTGTCTTCGACACTGTCTGTCAGTTTTAGCTTGCCACTGTATACCAGCTCTTCGGGTACAGCCTTGTCATAGCTTTCAGGGTATTTCTCTGCCAGGTATTTGGAGAATACATCGTGGCGTGCGCTGGTCAGTCCGTTACTGCCCATACCGCCATTGTATTCTTTCTCATAAGTAGCCTTTCCGTAAGATGCCAGACCTACAATCACATCGCCCGGACGGATATTGGCATTGTCTATAACATCTGAGCGCTTCATGCGGCAGGTCACTGTCGAGTCTACGATAATGGTACGTACAAGGTCGCCCACGTCGGCTGTTTCGCCACCGGTGGCATAAACGCCTACGCCCATCTCGCGGAGTTCGGCAAGCAGTTCGTCCGTACCGTTGATGATGGCTGAAATTACTTCGCCGGGGATGAGAAGTTTATTACGTCCGATGGTAGAGGATACCAGAATGTTGTCTACCGCACCCACACAAAGCAGGTCGTCGATGTTCATAATCAGTGCATCTTGTGCAATGCCTTTCCACACACCCAGGTCGCCGGTTTCCCTCCAGTACATATAGGCAAGACTGGACTTGGTGCCTGCTCCATCGGCATGCATAATGTTGCAATACTCCGGGTCACCGCCCAAAATGTCGGGGATAATTTTGCAGAAAGCCTGCGGGAAAATACCTTTGTCGATATTCTTGATGGCGTTGTGCACATCTTCCTTTGATGCGCTGACGCCTCGCATCATGTATCGTTGATTACTCATGAGATAATAGGTTTGTTCAATTGAATGTGCAAAGATACATCTAATCTTCTACAACACAAAGCGAGGCACAAAGTTTCTCGCCTTTGTGCCTCGCTATAGAGTTGTGTATTTATCAGAATTGTACCTGGGGAGCTTGTTCCGCTCCTTCTGCCGCTTCGAAATAAGCTCGTTTCTCAAAACCGAAGAGACCGGCAAGGATATTCTTGGGGAAACGGCGAATGGCTGTATTGAAGTTCTTGGCTGCGTTGTTGAAGTTGGTACGTGCCACGTTGATACGGTTTTCCGTACCTTCCAGCTGTGCCTGCAGTTCCAGGAAATTCTGATTTGCTTTCAAGTCCGGATAGTTTTCTGTGATGGCAAGCAATTTACCGAGGGCGGAAGTCACCGCACCTTGTGCTTTCTGATATTCAGCCAGCTTTTCCGGAGTAAGGTCTGCAGCATCCACTTTGATTTGAGTGGCTTTGCTGCGGGCTTCTACTACACCTTCCAGTGTTTCCTTCTCGTGCGTGGCATATCCTTTCACGGTATTCACCAAGTTCGGAATCAGGTCGGCACGGCGTTGGTATTGGGTTTCTACGTTCGACCATTGTCCGCTGACATTTTCGTCCATGGTTACGAGTCCGTTATAGCCAGTTACCCCCCAAATGGCGAGAAGAGCTATAACAACGATAATGATAATGGTTGATTTCTTCATACTTTTCATTTTTAGGCCTCACCTCCGATTCCTCTCCGATAGAGAGAGGGGAGGAGGGGAAGGCAGTTATTAATCATTTAATTATATTCTATGTAAACGTTTTATTTTCTTCCAGTATCCTCGAAGGTGTGTCAAAACGGTTGATGGCACACAGATGACACATCCTCGGCGTTAGAACCGGGAACCGGCTCCACCGCCACCTCCCATACCGCCTCCGAAGCTGCCGCCGCTGAAGCCTCCTCCGCCACCTCCGCCGAAGAGACCTCCACCACCGAAGATGACCGGACCACCTCCGCCTCCTCCCCGGTAATTTTCATCGTATGACTGCTGGCGGCGCACTACTTTATGTCCGCAATTGCGGCAGGTGTAGGTCACATCTTCCGTTTTCACTCCATTGCGGCGTGAGATGAGTACGCTGCTGCTACGTTGCAATTTATGTTGTCCGCAGTTGGGGCATTTGTTGGCAGCGCGTTGGGCAAGGATACCTATAATAGATGCCACTGCGAGGAAACCGATAAGCCCCAGTAGGATACCTCCTACGGAGAGGTCATCCTCCTCTTCCGTGTCATTCACCATAGTGCCGTCAAGACGTGAACAGACTGCCTTTACACCCGCTACCATTCCGGCATCCCAATTACCGTCTTTCAGATAGGGAATCATGTATTTGGTCTGTATGCGTTTGCAGATGGCATCAGGAAGGTCCCCTTCCAAGCCGTATCCCGTATAAAACTGGATGCAGCGTTGGTCGGTTACCAGCAGAATGACCAAACCGTTGTTTTTCTCTTTTTTCCCTACTCCCCATTCATTGAGCAGCTGATGTGAGAAATCAAAACAGTCTTCTTGTCCGATGGAGGGAACAACGGCAACTACCGTTTCAATACCAGTCTGCTGCTCCAATGCATAGAGCATACGGTCTATATTGTCACATGCCTCCGTTGATAGGATTCCGGCTGGGTTGCACACATAGCGTGTCTTGTCCTGAAGGTGTACTTTAGGAATATTCTTAGTGGTGTAGACTTCTTGTGCCTGCAAGGATAAGAGCAGGCATAAGAAGGATGCTATAGAAATAAATCGTCTCATACTACCAATATTTGTTGCGGCGAAGATAGGAAAAATCACGTCAATGTATGTATTTCCCTACGAATTTCTTTACATGCTCGGTGTATTCCTGCGGATAATCCTTGTAAGACATGGCATGTGTGGCACCGGGTACAATCCATAATTCTTTGGGTTCGGGCTTGGCTTCATAGAGGGGATAAACCATCCACGTCGGTACAAAGGTGTCGGCATCACCGTGGATGAAGAGCATCGGCAAAGTACATTTCTTTACTTGCTCCAGGGCAGAAGCTTCGCGGAAGTCCCACCCGTACTCCTGCCGGCAAAGCCAGCTTGCAGTATGCAGTAGGGGGAAAGCGGGCAGTCCGAACTGTTCTTTCAACTCCCCGCGAAACTCATCCCATACGCTTGTGTAACCGCAGTCTTCCACAAAACACTTGATGAATGGCTGTTGGTATTGTCCGTGTTCCACTTCGCCGGATACCATCATGGTGGTGGCGGCTCCCATGGAGATGCCGTGTACTACCATCTTTGTACTGCGGGACGCTATGCTGTCCGCATGGTTGCGTCCGAAAAGCTCATCGGCGGTCTCGGTCCATTGCAACACGTCGAGCCGGTCTTTCCAGCCCATCTGTACATGGTTCCCTTCGCTCATCCCGTGTCCGTAAAGGTCGGGCAGCAGGATGTTGAACCCCATCTCCTTGCTGTACAGATAGCCTATCATCAGCATGCGCACGGCATTATCCGTATATCCGTGTACGATGACTGCTGTTTTGAGGGTGGGGTGGGCGGCGGCAACGTAGAGTGCATGCAGCGTCTCTCCGCGGTCGTTCTCGATGTAGAAGTCCTTCAGTGCTCCTGCGGTCATCAGGCTATCCACCCAGGGGTGCAGTTCGGGATAGCGCTCGTACATGAAATCGTAGGATGCGGCTATGTTGCGGCTGCGTGAAACGAGGTCGTCCGGTTTCAGGGAATAGCCCAGCATATAGTACCCTCCGCACAACAGTACGGTGCAGAGGGCAGCCAGACCGAGAATCGAATATTTTATGGCTTTCTTCATTATTTATTCCAAATTTCCCATGCAGCAAAGGCCTGCAGCAGCAACATCTCCAGTCCGTTCTTGGTGACGGCTCCTTGTGCCTGGCCTTTCTTCATGAAGAGGGTTTCGTTTGGATTATATAACAAATCGTAGAGCAAATGGTTGGGAGTCAGTAGCTCGTAAGGAATGTTGGGGCAGAAGTCCACTTTGGGATACATGCCTACTGGGGTACAGTTGACAATCACTGTGTACTCTTGCATGATTTCCGGTGTCAGTTCCTCATAAGTGAGGTATTTATCCTCTTTCTTGGCGCGTGATACGAAGGTACTTTTTATACCCAGGTTCTCCAGCCCGCGATATACGGCTTTCGATGCGCCGCCGGTGCCCAGAATCAAGGCTTTTTTGTGATGTGGTTGCAAAAGTGGTTCTATGGATTGTGTAAATCCTATGATGTCGGAGTTGTAGCCAACCAGTTTCACTTTGCCTTTGGGAAGGCGGATAATCTTAATGACATTGACGGCGCCTATCTTGGCCGTGTCTTTGTCCAGTTCGTCCAGGTAGGGGATGACTTGCTCCTTGTAAGGGATAGTCACATTCAGTCCACAGAGGTTGGGATTTTCCTCGATAACTTCCATGAAATCCTCGATACGTGGAATTTCGAAGTTTACATATTCTGCATCAATATTTTCTGCCTTGAATTTCTCATTGAAATATCCGATAGAAAAGGAATGTTTCAACGGGTAACCTATTAAACCGTATTTCTGCATAATATTTTAGTTATTGATTGAACTATATTCGTTTGTTTATGGAGTACATTATTGGTCGGAAGTAGTTGAGGAGGTGATTACCGGTTCTTTGATGATAACAAAACCTCCGAATTGCAATCCGTTGTCTTTTCCGTTCAAACAGAACTTTCTGTCGAATACGGGTTTATTTTTTGATTTCCAGGTCAGTTTGCTAGAGAAGGTGATGACGTCTTGAGTACCATCGTTCCAGTCTATTATCACTTTTTCGTTATCGAATGTATCGTCGCCATTGAATTCTCCAAAAGTGAGAAAGTATTTGCCAGTTTCAAATTTCATTGTTTGCAGACCGTTGAAGTGTGCAAGGTAAGCTTTGGTTTGGTTTATAGGAACGTCCTTTTCATAAATTTTTCCATTATAGATTGCCTTGATTCCTTGCTTGGCAATGTTGCCGGGAGTTTTAGGATTCAACAAATCATTACCTTGAACATCTTGTACTGCGATATGCAGTTCGATAGGAGCAAAATCCCATATCATATCATCACTTCCCGAATCATCGCAAGCTGTGAAACCGGCAACGCAAAGGAGGGAAATAAATAATAAATAGAGGGTGTGTGTAGCTTTCATAAGGTCTCTTTCTTATATAAGTTTCTTCTTTTTATTTAGTTGCCACATAAAGTGTACATATCCCGAAAGTCAGCCGCTTGAAGTGCACTTCGCTGAAGCCTGCCTTGCGGATAACTCCCTGCATCACTTCTCCTTGCGGGAAGGCGCGAATACTTTCCGGTAGATAGGTATAGGCGCTGTTGTCTTTCGAAATACATTTACCGAGCAGGGGGATAACGACTTTGGAGTAGATGGTGAACAGTTGTTTCATCGGGAAGCGGTCCGGTGTAGAGAGTTCCAGTATGACGAGATGTCCGCCGGTCTTTAGTACGCGGCACATCTCAGACAGTCCTTTGTCCAGCCCTTCGAAGTTGCGGATGCCGAACGCTACGGTCACGGCGTCGAAGCTTTCGTCGGCAAACGAGAGGGAGGTGCAGTCCTCCCGGGCAAATGAAATCTTGTCCGAGAGGTGCGCCTGCTTTACTTTTTCACGTCCCACGTTCATCATGCCTTCCGAGATGTCGGTGCCAATCAGGCTATCGGGTTGCAGTTCGCGGCATGCAAGGATGGCGAAATCGCCGGTGCCGGTAGCTACGTCCATAATGCGCCGGGGGCGGAAAGGACGTAGGTACTTGATTGCTTTCCTACGCCAGCTGCGGTCAATACCCATGGATAGAGTGTGATTCAGCTTGTCGTAGGCAGGAGCGATGTTGTCGAACATTTCTTCCACTTGTTCGCTCTTCTTGCCGTCATTGCCGTAGGGCTTGATGTGTTCTTGGGGGTAATCCATGATTTTTTAATGTGCTAATGTGCTGATATGCCAATGTGCTAATTGGCTGCGCTATTATGCCGCAAGGTCATTAGCACATTGGCATATTATCACATTAAGTAATTAGTTACATTCTTTTCAATGCGTTCGGCAATGTTGCTGGTATCTTCCTTTACAAACTTCTCGCCGGTGATGTGTTCGTACAGTTCGATGTAACGTTCACTGATTGAAGTAACGATTTCGTCTGTCATTTCCGGTACTTGCTGTCCTTCTTTACCTTGGAAGCCGTTGTCCATCAGCCATTCGCGTACAAACTCCTTGGAGAGTTGCTTTTGCGGTTCGCCGTTGGCAAAACGTTCTTCGTAGCCTTCGGAGTAGAAGTAGCGGCTGGAGTCGGGCGTATGGATTTCGTCCATCAGGTAAATCTTGCCGTCGTGCTTGCCGAATTCGTATTTGGTATCTACCAGAATCAATCCGCGTTCAGCTGCAATCTCGGTGCCGCGTTTGAAGAGGGCCATGGTATATTGCTCCAATACGGCATATTCTTCGGGTGTAGCCAGACCTTGTGCCAGGATTTCTTCTTTGGAGATGTCGGCATCGTGTTCGCCAATCTCGGCCTTTGTGGTCGGGGTGATGATGGGTTCGGGGAATTTCTGGTTTTCCTTCATCCCTTCGGGCAGTTTCACGCCGCAGATTTCACGTACGCCGCTCTTGTAGGCACGCCATGCGCTGCCGCAGAGATAACCGCGTACAATCATTTCTACGGGGAATCCCTCGCACATCACACCTACCGTCACCATCGGGTCGGGCGTAGCCATTTTCCAGTTGGGACAGATGTCGGTTGTGGCATCCAGGAATTTTGCTGCAATCTGGTTCAGCATTTGTCCTTTGAAGGGAATACCTTTCGGCAATACTACGTCGAAGGCTGAGATGCGGTCGGTAGCTACCATGACCAACTTTTCACCATTGATGTTGTACACATCACGAACTTTTCCGTGGTACACGCTTTTCTGTCCGGGAAAGTTAAATTCAGTTGCTGTTAATGCTTTCATCTTTGTAATATTTACGATTTGAGAATTTACTGTTTCTGTTCAATCTTGCTATCAGCTTGTTCGGCTTTGCGTCGTTCACGCTCCGCTTTCGCTTCCTTGTCGAACTTCTCGTAGGCCTCCACAATCTGAGTTACCAACTTGTGGCGTACGATGTCTTTCTTGTTCAGCTCCACAAAACTGATGCCTTTTACGCCTTTCAGAATCTTCAGTGCCTGCACCAGACCGGAAGTCTGGGAAGAAGGCAAGTCAATCTGCGTCATGTCCCCCGTGACAATCATCTTGGTGTTCATGCCCATGCGGGTGAGGAACATCTTGATTTGCTGGGTGGTCGTGTTCTGCGCTTCATCCAGAATGACAACGGCATCGTTCAGTGTACGTCCGCGCATAAAGGCGAGAGGGGCAATCTGGATGATGTTCAGCTCCATATACTCTTTCAGCTTGGCGGCAGGTATCATGTCCTGCAGGGCGTCATAGAGTGGTTGCAGATACGGGTCTATCTTGTCCTTCATGTCGCCGGGCAGGAAACCGAGCTTTTCTCCGGCTTCTACGGCGGGGCGGCTGAGAATGATTTTCTTTATCTCCTTATTCTTTAGTGCCCGCACGGCAAGCGCGATGGCAGTATAGGTTTTTCCTGAACCGGCAGGACCGATGGCAAACAGCATGTCATTCTTGGCAAATGCCTCTACCAGCTTCAGCTGGTTCTCGCTGCGCGGGATAATCGGCTTTCCGGTTACGCTGAATACAATGACATTGCCCGACTTTTCCGCTTGCGGGGCATTGCCTTTGATGATGTCTATAATGACCTCTTCTTTCAAAGAATTGTATTCGGCACAGTATTTCTCCAGTTTGGTGATGTTTTCCTCAAATGCACACATTTCCTCCTCATCACCCAATACTTTGATGACATTGCCGCGGGCAACAATGCGGAGCTTGGGATACAAGGCTTTTATCAGCTGCATGTTGGCGTTGTTTACGCCATAAAATATTACCGGGTCAATATCTTCAAGAACAATCAGTTTTTCTATCATTGATATGTTTTAAGTTCAATTCGTTCTTTTAGTGAAACGTTCTGCAAATGTAGTGAAACGTTTGGATACTTAAACAGTTCCATTGGGTATTTTTTTTGCAGTGGCTTCGGGTAGATTGTCGGTAATTGTTGCACGACGATGCCGTTTCCTTTTTTTGAGCATCCGATACGTTGTCGGTTCAGCGTCTGTTCCTTCATGTTGAAGATGATATTGGGGTCGAAGTGCTGCCCGTTGACGCGTGTCTCGAAGTGCAGATGCTCAGTAGAGGCGCGTCCGGTGCGTCCGGTCAGTGCGATGGGCTGTCCGGCTTTGACTGTGTCGCCACAATGTACAAGGTTTTTGAAGTTGTGGCTGTATATCGTTTCCAGTCCGAAGTCATGGCGTACGACGACGACATTGCCGTAGGCGCTATAAGGCTTGGACATCCGTACTACGCCGTTGAAGGCACTCCGTATGGTGTCTTTGGCGCAGGTCTTGATGTCTATGCCGCTGTGGCGTCCCCGCCCCCGTCCGTAAGGGGAGATGACTTTTCCTCCAGGCAGGGGAAAGGAGTATTCCGTGTCCGGAATGTCCTCCAAAGGTAGCTCTATCAGTTCTCTTTGCGAAAACAGTCCCGGAGTGGCAACGCGAATATGGTTGGTTTCCATGGCGGAAAAGACCGTTTTCTTCCCTTGTGCCGTGGCACCAAGGGCTATGAGCAGGAGAGGGACAAGAATACGGATTTTCATTTATTCAAAATATTGTATACTCCCACCGGTAGAGGAAGCATATTTCTCCAACAGTTCCAATATCATTTCGGCTGCTTCTTTCAGACCTTCCTGCCCGTTGTAGCCGTTGACAATGGCAAGGATATGGCGGGTTTCAAGTTTCATCTTGGTGCGTTCGTGGTCGCTGGTCGGGGTACCGATACCGCCTATACGGTCGCGGTAGACGGGCAGCCCTTCTATGTTCAGCATGCCGCGGCCTATACCCTCGAACGATTCCTCGGCACGTCCTATGCCCAGCTCAAGGTCGCTTCCTTGTATCTCGTCGGCATCAAATCCGCCGATAGAGTGGCCCGTACGTAGGGAGACAAGGTTGATAAGGTCTACCAACGTATCTATCTGATAGAGTTCCAATCCGCGCAGCAGTCGCCGTCTCAGTGCTTCGGCCGAGGGACGGTAGCGGCTGGGATCCTTGCCGCAACGTTTGTAGGCTTCGCGGGTGGCAGCTATGACAGGCTGATGTTTGATGTCTTCTATCTGTGTAGTAGTAGTCAGTTCTTCGGTGAAAGCATTGATTTCCTTCCAAAGTCCTTCGCAGTAAGCTGTATTCTTCACTGCGGCATATACGGCTGCTCCGGCAAAGACCGGACAAGCATCTTTGATCTCCTGTGATACTTTTATTTCAAACATAACTTATTATAAACCAATCATCGGCATCCCAACAATTACAAATGCCGATTATTACTTTCTAATCATTATTCCCGACAAAATACGGCCGGAGTCAATCCCCAGTCTACGCGCAGAGAAAAAATCATCTTGATGAATATAGGTACAGATACCGGCTACTTCAATTTGCCCGGCAGGAATTCCGGCATAAAGCAATTCACTCCGGTTGGCTTCCCACAGATCAATATGGTGTTTGCCTGTCTTCCTCTTTTTTGTAGAGATAATGGACATATCAAAACCACTTTCTTTGAATGCTTCATAAACCTCATCACCTACTTCAAATGATTCGAGTGAAATACTCGGACCGATACAGGCCACTACGTCAGCACCCCGGGTTCCGAAATTCCGGCTCATGTGTTCCATTACACTACTGACAATATGCTGCACCGTGCCTTTCCAACCGGCGTGAACGGCAGCCACCACTTGCAGCCTTCTGTCATATAGTAACACGGGTACACAATCCGCAGTCGTAACACAAACACAATATCCCGGCACATTGGTAATCAAGGCATCAATGCCTCTCAAAAGTGTTCGTCTCACTTCTAATGACTCCTTAAAGAACGATTCGTCAACGACCAGACTCGCACTACCATGCTTTTGCTCCGGAATAACTAATTCTTTAATTTGATGTCCCG